>ENA-ORPK01002445-ORPK01002445.1-human-gut-metagenome-genome-assembly--contig:-NODE-2445-length-12745-cov-3.970528_pt1 | contig 12745 bp, 11 predicted proteins | sample MGYA00242139_ERZ509068 | MGnify/ENA primary metagenome ERZ509068 (study PRJEB26280, sample SAMEA2338687) | human gut metagenome | biome: human gut; feature: human-associated habitat; material: faeces... | reverse complement strand
GTGCAGAAGGGCCAGATCCTGGTGGACCTGTTCTATGAGACCTACGCCGAGAGCGTGATCAACGGTGCCATTCAGGTCAATGTCTACGTTGTAGGCTGAGCCGTAAATAAAACACAATAACCACGCAAAGAGACCGCTGTACAAACTGTGCAGCGGTCTCTTTTGATGTTAAGCAGAAAACTATTTTTATTTCGGGGTCGGGGAAAGTCTGCGGGCTTTCCCCGACCCCTTTTCTGTTTTCGCAACGCTTTCGCCGGAACCGTTTGGTAAATGAGCAGTTTACACGATGTCGAGCTGCAAATTTTGGATGGTATGCCCACAACATACAGAGAAGTCAAGAAAATTTGTGGTAATTGTATTTGAATTTTGGACAAAAAGTCTTGCAAAAATGGTAAAAACCTTTTAATATAAAAGAGTACAAAGCTGCGGAATCCGCTTTCGGCTTCCGCACGGGGAGGAGCAGTCTATGAAACCGACCGAAGAAAAGATTCAGAGCAATACATCGGACCTGCCGGTGTACCTGTTCAAGCAGGGCAACAACTGCGAGGCTTACCGCTACTTCGGCGCACATCTGGAAACACGGGTCGGGGAGTCCGGCGTCGTGTTCCGCGTGTGGGCACCGCACGCCGTAGCCATCAGTGTTGTGGGCGACTTCAACAGCTGGAAGCCCGGCAGCCATCCCATGCGCAAGGTGGATGGCGATTCCGTGTGGGAATTGTTCATTCCCGGCATGAAGGAATACGATGTTTATAAATATTGCGTAACCACCCGTGCAGGCGACCTTGTCTACAAGGCCGATCCCTACGCCTTCCACGCCGAGACCCGGCCGTCCAACGGCAGCAAGGTCTACGATCTGTCCGGCTTTGCATGGCACGACGCCGCCTGGCAGGCCGCACAGAAAAAGGCGGACGTGATCAATGGCCCGATGAATATCTACGAGATGCACGCCGGCAGCTGGAAGATGAAGGAGGGCGGCAAGCCCTACAACTACTCCGAGCTGGCGGACGAGCTGATCCCGTACATCAAGGATATGGGCTACACCCATGTAGAGCTGCTGCCGGTGATGGAATATCCGTTTGACGGCAGCTGGGGCTATCAGGTCACCGGCTATTTTGCACCCACCAGCCGCTACGGCACCCCCAAGGACTTTATGGCCTTCGTGGATAAGATGCACGCCGCAGGCATTGGCGTCATCATGGACTGGGTGCCCGCCCACTTCCCCAAGGATCAGTTCGGCCTCTACCGCTTTGACGGCGAGCAGCCGACCGAGGCTGCAAGAAACGTTGTAGGCGTTTACACCTATAACGGTGTCGATAAGCCGCACATTATTTTTGAGAAAAAGTCGCAGACCGTAAACGGTGCGACGGAGATATATATCGCGGAGGCGGGCGGTCAGCCTGCGCTTATCTGCGATAACGCCGTCTCGGTGATGTATGATAACTACAGACCCGGCGGTAACCTCTATTATTTCACCTCGTCCGACGAGAGCGTGTCCTGGAGCTATGTCATCTCCGATAATTATGAGGAGAGCGACAAGAGCGTTACCCGCCCCCGCAGGACTGATTTCTTCTCATTCTTCGGCGTTTCCGCCGATTATAACAAGGCGCTGCGCGAATATCAGGATAAACTCATTCGCGATGAGATAAGAGCGGCGCTCAACGAATGCGTTGCAAACGGTGATTTCTCCGTCCCGGCGTTTACTGCCTTTGCTTATACTCCGAACGGCGTGCTCAAGGTTGCCGACAACGTTGACCCGACCAGGGTCTACAGCGTTGCGGCTAACGGCGAGCCGAAAATAATATTTGAATCCATGAAAGTCCTCAGCGGCGAGACGGCAATGGATACCCTCGTGGATATCGCTCAGCGCAGCAATATGAGCGAGGTCATCAAATACGCCAAATCCATAGTGACCGACAGCGTGGTCTCCGACGGTATGACGGTCGCCGCAAATATCGGCGGTTCGCCGGTCAGCCACCCGCTTGCCGGCTATGATAAATCAAAGACCCTGTTCTCGTTCTCCGAGGACGGCAGCAGGATATTCGCCCTCGTCAGGGATAATGCGGGCGAGAGGCTCAGCCTCTTTACCAACAGCATCGATCCCTCGGGCGCTCCCTCGAGCGAGGTAGGCGTCGACACAGGTATTTCGAGCTATCGCTTTACGGAGGATTCCGTAGTGTATCTCAAATCCGATATCGGCAAAGGGACGGGCGACGTTTTTGCCTATAACGGTGAGAAGAGCGTCAAGCTCGCCAACGCCGCCAATGCGTTCCAGCTTGAGAAGGGCGATAATATCGTCATTTTGAAGAATTACGACTCGAACGCCTCCGACCCGACCGCCGACCTCTATGTCTATGAGGACGGCAAGGAGAAGCAGGTTGCTTCCAATGTGAGCACAGACAGCCTTATCTGCTCTCAGGACGGCGTTCTGGGCTATATCAGTGTCGATGACAGCGGCTCAAGGAGCTTCGGCATCTACGGCGGCAGTGAAGCCGTCACCGCTTCGTCGGGCGTGAGCGAAATATTGCTGCTGGTGTAATAAATGTGAAAGGACGGCAGGATGATGGGTTCAAATCAAGTTCTGAAAAAGTCGGTTTTCGGCGGATTTAATAAAGAAAAAGTGCTCGGGTATGTCGAGCAGCTTCAAGCGGAGATACTCGGGCTTAAAAAGGAGCTTGCCGCCAAAAACGCCGACAGCTCCGAGATAGCAAAGCTCAATGATGAGAATGCCGAGCTTAAAAAACAGCTCGAATCCGTTAAGGAGGAAAACAAGGTGTTAAGCGAAGAGAACGAGAGCCAGCTCCGTATGAATGCGGAGTATGCGCTGCGTATGGAGGAGTATGAGGCGAGCGCCAAGGAATATCAGAGTATGCTCGACGAATGCGCCGCTCACTTTGAGGAGATAGAGAAGCAATTCTCGCAGCTCGAGGAAGCATACAATAAGAGAATGCTGACTGACGGCGACTCAAGTCAGCGTGAGCGTATGGTCAGCAAGGCCACCGCCGAGATAGAGGAGATAAACGACAGGCTCGAAAGCTCCTTCACTAATTTTGACGCGGCTGTCGGCGATCTCAGGAGCAACACGAGCGACATTATGGCGGCGTTCAAGAGCTTTGAAGAGATGTTTGCCAAGGCGAATATCGAGGATATGTTATAATATGGCTAAGTACAGCATAAATATTAATGAGCTTGCCGAGTATGCCGATACCCTCAGGGCGGGTGATGAAGTGCTGCTCAGCGGCATTGCCTACACCTCGAGGGATGCGGCTCACAAGCGCATCTTTTCACTTCTCGACAGCGGCGAGGCGCTGCCATTTGACCTCAAAGGCGCCTGCATATATTTTGCCGGTCCTACGCCCACTCCGCCGGGCGCAGTTATCGGCAGCTGCGGCCCGACCACCTCGGGCAGGATGGATGTCTATTCGCCGAGGCTGCTCGATCTCGGCCTCGCCGCAATGATAGGCAAGGGCGACAGGAGCAAAGCGGTCTATGAAGCCATAGTCAGGAATAAGGCAGTGTATTTCTGCGCCGTCGGCGGTGCGGGTGCGCTGTGTTCAAAGCATATCGTATCCTGCCGTGAGATCGCTTTCGGCGACCTTGGCTGCGAGAGCGTGAAGGAATTGCGGCTTGCGGATTTCCCGGTCTTTGTCGGTATAGATTCCAAAGGCGGCAGCCTTTTCAGAAGATGAACATACGTTAAAATAAAAAATATCGGATAAAAAAACGCTTTCTTTTACGGAAAGCGTTTTTGTTTTTGGTGGTGCTATGGGACTTTTTGATTTTCTCCGTGCGAGCTTCGGCGCTATGCCGACTGCGCTGACCTTGATCGCAACGCTTGCCGTCGTGTTCGTCAACGGCTGGACGGATGCGCCGAATGCTATTGCCTCCTGCGTGTCCACAGGCTGCCTGAGCATGAGGAAAGCCGTTATACTCGCAAGTATATCGAATTTTGCGGGCGCTTCGCTGATGAGGGGGATAGGGGCAAAGGTTTCGGAGACGGTGATCAATATGGCGGATTTCGGCAGCGACCCTTCGCTTGCTCTCGCCGCTCTGTGCGCCGGGATGAGCGCCGTCGTGGTGTGGGCGACGGCGGCATGGGCGTTCGGCATACCGACCAGCGAGAGCCATGCGCTTTTGGCGGGGCTTGCGGGTGCGAGCGTTGCGATAAACGGTGGCTTCGGCGGCATCGATCTCGCGCAGATAAACAAAGTCCTGCTCGGTTTGCTGTTCTCAAGCGCCGTCGGCTTCGTTTGCGGCTACGGCACTTCAAAGGCGACTGTTGCGGCGTTCTCCGGGGTCGAGCGTGATAAAAGCGAGGGCTTTTTTAAGATATCCCAGATCGCTTCAAGCGCCGTGATGGCGTTCATGCACGGGGCGCAGGATACGCAGAAGTTTGCGGGCGTGCTGACCCTTGAGATGCTGATGATGGGCGGCGGCAGAGCGGGCGAGTGGGTGTTCCCCGTGTGCGCCGTGATAATGAGCCTCGGCACGGCTCTCGGCGGCGGCAGGATAATCAAGACCGTCGGCATTGATATGATAAAAATGCAGACTTATCAAGGCTTTGCGGCGGATGCGGCGGGCGGCTTCTGCCTGTTTCTTTCAACGGTTTTCGGCTTCCCCGTCAGCACTACTCACACCAAGACCACCGCCGTCATGGGCGTCGGGGCGGCAAAAAGTCTGCGCTCGGTCGATTGGAGCGTTGCGGGCGATATGGCGGCGGCGTGGCTCTTCACCTTCCCCGGGTGCGGCATACTCGGCTGGCTCATTTCCTGTATATATCTGAGGGTGTTCTGATGAAGAGAAAATATGATTATATCGCCCTGCTCGAGAAGCAGGGTAGCATTGCTCTTGCACCGACCGAGAGCGGAGCGGCGGAGTCCGAGCGGTGCTATGTGCAGATGTGCAAAATGCTTGTCGCCGATTTCCTGCCGCCGATAGCGAGGGAGGATCTGGCGGGGCTGTCGTATGCCTTTCTTGATGTCGCCCGCCTGTCTCTGCGCCTCGGCGGCGATGAAGGGCCGAACAGAGAAGTGCGGATAATTATCGAGGGCGCACGCAAAGCCGCTTCAAGCTGCGTCGCAAAAGAAAAAGCCTGCCGTGAAATAACGGCAGGGCTTGAGAAGCGATATTCGGAGCTTGAGAGGCGTGTGACCGCTGCCGAAGAAGCGGCGCTCACGGCTGGGGATAAGAGTGATATTATTCATGCCCGACGGTCAAGGCAGCTTTGCGATTCGCTCGGCGAGCTTGTCAGGCTGCTGCGCTCCTGCGTGCTGCGGAATCTTTGACGCCGGCAAAAATCGCACCGATCACGGCCGATACTATGGTGCCGACGGCGATATCCGTCAGCAGCGTTATGAGCAGCGACAAAGCGAATAATACAATCGTCAGCGGCGAAGCAAAGGCGGCTCGCAGCTTGCCCCACTTGACGGATTGCCATGCACCGACTATCAGCACCACGGCGCACGAGGCGGTCGGAATCCTTGCGCTGTAGGGCGCAAGCGGGATGAAAAGGAGCGAAAGCATAACTGCGCCGAAGCATAGCGCAGCGGCGGTCGCTTTGAATTTTTTCACAGGCTTCGTCGGCAGGAATGCGCCGGGGAGCAATGAGATAAGTATATTGAATACGCCGCCGAATACGAGGTCGGAGCGCTCGGTGTCTTTATCGCTAAGGCGCAGGTAAAGCAGCTGAAGCCAAAGCGCAGCGCCGCAGATAAGGCCAGTGATCAGCGCCTTGGAGCCTGCCGCGCCGATCGCGTCGAAAGTGAGCAGCTGCGGGCGGCCGATCGCGCCTATCTCCTTTATAGCCGTCGACATATATGAGGGGTTCAGCCAGAGATTGAGAAGCAAAGTGAATACCAAAGCGAGAAAAGCAGGTCTTACCGTAAGGCTTGCTTTTTTGAATTTACGTGGGAATGTTATGAGTATCACCATTGTGATGGTGCCGTAGAGCACGCCGCGCCAATTCGGGTGAAAGCCCTTTGAAACATAGGAGGCAAGCATTTCCCTGACGATGTTACCCTCACCGCCGATGGCGAAGTAGTCGTTTGTCTGCATTACCGTCACGGTCAGTGCGCCCGCAAGCATGAGCCCCGCAGTGCAGGCGGGTGAGATGAAGCGGCACAGCTTCTCAGCAAACGGAGCGCAGACGGCAAGCAGCAGCCCGCTAAAGCATACGGCGGCCGAGCAGGCGACGGTGCCCCCGACGGCGTAAGCGTAGCTGACGGTCAGGAATCCCATATAGACGGGCATCATCGGCAGACGGAGATTGGGGTCGGAGGCAAGCAGCACAAAGAGAGCGCCGAGCGCACCCACAGCGGGACCTATGCCGGAGCAAACGCCCATGCTCAGAGCCACGGCAATAACGCCGGTGGCGAAGCCGAGGGATTCGGCAGGGAATTTTTTATTTTTATCAATGGTCTGCAATTCAGATTCTCCGTTCTCAAACGCCGATTTGTAAAATTACCGCATAATAGTTTACATTAAAATGGAAAACTATACAAGTACTTTTTAAAATATTCTGAATTTATTTTATATTATAAAATAATATTTAATTCGCCTATTGAAAAACGGAGCGATATATGATTTAATAGAATTACAGGGAACCTCGGCAGAGGAGCTTTCCCTCAAAAATACTGTGAATGGAGAGATACCTATGGCAAACACCTTGAACGGCACTCAGGCGACCAAAAGGATACCCAGCATTGACAGATTCAGAGGAACAGTAATCTTTTGCATGATCGTATTCCAGTTTATCGCGGGATTCCCGAATCTTGGTGCCATCTCGCATATCAGCTCCCATGCGCCCAAAGAGACGGCGATATACATTCTGCCGAATCTTGCCATTGCCGATGTCGTGGCGCCGATGTTTATCCTCGCAATAGGCCTTACATATATCCCGTCGTTCCGCAGGCGTGCGGAGCGCAGCGGCACCAAGGTTGCAGTGCTCCACTTCCTCGGCAGATACCTCTCGCTTATCGGCATCGGTATGTGCATGAACGGCATTAATAATATTCTCAACGGCGATTCAAAGCCGCTCAATTACGTTATCATAGCCCTTACTATAGCTGTGCTCGTTTCCGGACTCATAACCTTGATACTTAAAGCCTGCAAGGCAAAGAAAGCGGGCAAGGTGTGCGGCAAGATAGTGCAGTATCTTGTTATACTTCTAGGCGTGCTCGGCATCTGCATCACCACGGTCAATTTCATCATGCTCTGCCTCGGCAAGACCGATCACAGCTTCAGCTATTGGCTCGTACTTCATCACATCGGCTTTGCGGGTCTTGTTGCGCTGCCATTTGCTAACTTAAAGGGCAAAAAAGGCTCGATAATAAGGCTTGTCGCAGGTATAATCATTGTTGCGCTCTTTGCTCTTTTCCATGAGGGCAATCTTCCTCACGACGCATTCGACAGCAACCGTGAGCTTATTGACGTTGTTGCCGACGGCGGTCTCTCCGGCGGCTTCGCCTACGGCGGAATGCTCCTTATCTACACGTTCTTTGCCGACATGTATTACGAGAGCAAAAAGAATTATTTCATCAGCCTCGGCATATTCGCCGTTCCCGTTGCGGCTCTCATCGCCGCCGTATTTGCAACTCTGCCCGAGGGCACCACTGCTTGGGCGGGTGCGCTGAGCAGCTTCCTGCCCATCAACAAGGGCAGCGTCAGCCCCTCATATGTCATCATTACGGCCTTCATCAGCCTTGTAGCTTTTGCGGTCTATGACGCATTCAACTTCTACAAGAGCAGGTTTGACCCGCTTGCGTGGTACGGCAAGAACCCCATACTCCTCTACATAATCGAGTTTGCCGTTATCGGCGGCATCAACGCGGCTCTCGGCGATTTCTTCAAGACCGCCTCCGTGCTCGTCTCGGCGATAATAGTTATCGTGACCGTTGCGCTGCTCACGCTCTTTGCATATGTCCTCAACAGGAAGAATGTTGTGCTGAAACTTTGATTATAATTCCAAAAACAATACAAATTTTAACTTGTTTGTGCTAAAATCTAATGTATACGAAAATGACGGCCGCCGATCGATCCTTATCGTGATTGATCGGCGGTTGCCGAGGATAATAACATTTACGGAGCTGACCGATGGATAAGACCCGCATCAAAAAAATAGCCACTTGGGTCGTTGTGCCACTTATGGCGGCGATTTTTGTGCTCGATATAGTTACGGTCGCGCTCGGCAACGCCTATTGCAAGCCGTGGACGCCGCAAAAGGAGACCTTCACCTACGAATACGGCAACGACAGGATACATTTCCTCAACACAGCCAATTCGGACGCTATTCTCATCGAGAGTAACGGCAGATTTGCGCTTATAGACGCCGGCGAGGGGAATAATAACCCGAGGAGAAAGACCGCCTACAAGGGATATGAGGACGAAGTGAGAGCCTATATCAAACAGGTCGCCGCCGACGGCAGCGGCACGGCTCGCCTCGATTTTATCCTCGGCACCCACTGCCACTATGACCATATCGGCGCTTTCCACGCGATCATCACCGACCCGGACATCAAGATAGACAAGGCGTATTTCAAGCAGCTGAACCCTCAGACGGATAAGGAATATGAGATAGAACGCTGGAAGATAGGCGAGACCTATTCACAGATCCTCAGCGACCTTGAGGCGCTCGGCGTGCCTGTTATCAGCGACCTGCCGCGGGAGGAATTTGCCTTCGGCGATTTTACGATCAAGTTTTTCAATACCGTTACTCCGCCGGAGCTGGACGGCGAGGGCGAGAATGCGGCGAGCGTCGGCGTTAAAGTGACAAAAGGGGAGCGCACGGCGTTCCTTGCCGCCGATATCACCAAGTCGACGGGGCTTGAGCAGCTCCTCGGCGGGCAGATAGGCCACGTTGACCTGCTCAAGGTCGGCCACCACGGCTATCTCGGCTCCTCCTCCGCAAAATTCCTGAGGCAGCTTTCGCCTGAGGTTGCGATAGTTACAAATCAGCTCGGCAAGGTCTATCCGAATGTCAAATGGAATCTGACAATGATTGCCAAGGTGCCGTTCTTTGCCACCTATGACCACAACGGCATAATCGCCTCATTTACCGACGAAGGCAGGATAGTTTTGACCGACCGCATACATGATTATTAATGTTTTCTTAATTTCACCGCATGTCAATTGACTGCGCGGCGGTAAAATGATATTATTGATTGACACCGATGATATGGATGGATAAATGATTTATGAGTTTGACCTGTTACGACTATCTCAAAGCAAGTGAAAAACGAAACGGCAACTTTCCTGCGGCCATAGCCTTCGGCTGCAAGACAAGCCTGACAAAGCTGATGCGGGATATCGACTCCCTCGCCGGCTATATCAACTCTATCGGGATAGGCGACGGCGACGCCGTTACCGTATTCCTGCCGACCGTCATTCATGCTTTCACTTCTTTTTATGCGCTCAATAAGATAGGCGTCATAGCCAATATAGTCCACCCGCTCACATCCCCGGACGCGCTCAAGGAGATCATGATAACCACCTCATCAAAGGCGGTGTTCATCCTCGACATACTTGCGGCGGATTACGCCGACGTTATCAACGATTGCGGCATTCCCTGCATAATCTGCTCGAATTCCGATTATGTTTCGCCGCTCATGGTGCCCGCGTTCAAAGTGTTTGAGAAGAAAAAAAGCGTCGGAATCGACCGCTATAAGAATTCGATAAAATACAGCCAGGCTCTTATAAAAGGGCACTCCGTCAAGACCGTCGACTGCCACGACGGCGAAAAAACCGCCGTTTATCTTCACGGCGGCGGCACGACCGGCAAGAGCAAGACAATAATGCTCTCGGGCGCCAATATAAACGCAATTGCAGATAAGCTCGAGCCGCTTGATATCCCCGATTTGAAGCCGGGCAAAGAGTGCTCGCTCGTGGTGCTGCCGATGTTTCACGCATTCGGCCTCGCCGTTGCCATGCATTATCCGCTCACCCATGGCTATACCCTGCTGCCCATGCCGCAGTTCTCCGCAGAGAGCGCAAACAAGCTCATGCGTAAACACAATATCACCTTCATCCTCGGCGTGCCGAATATGTTCCGCAAGATGTATGAGGAGAAGCACTTCGCAGGCCAACATCTCAAAAATCTGCGGCTCGTATTCTGCGGCGGTGATTTCCTGCCCGAGAGATTCGTCAAGGAATTCAATAAAAAGATCGCCGAATACGGCGGCAAAGGCAAGCTCTTCAGGGGCTACGGCTTAACGGAGGTTGGCTCGGTCTGCACCGCCAATTGCTACGGCGCGGTCAGGGAGGAATCCATCGGCCGCCCGCTCAAGGGCATGACCGTTGAGATCTGGGACGATATGAAGAACCGTCTGCCCGCGGGGCAGAACGGTGAGATAGTGGTCAAGGGTTCTACTGTCATGCAGGGCTATTTCAGCGGCGACAATACCGTTATGAATGACGGTGTTTATGTCGATAAAAACGGTGACCGCTGGGTTCTGACAGGCGACCTCGGCTATATGGATAAGGACGGCTTCGTTTACTTCACGGGCCGCAAAAAGCGCATGATAATCATATCGGGCTATAATGTTTACCCTACCGATATTGAGAACGCCGTGCTTGAGCTGCCGTTTGTCAACGAGGTCTGCGCCGTTCAGGGCTACCACAAAAACAGACCCTGCGTCAAATTATGCGTGACGCTTAAATACCCGATGAATCACGGCGAAGCGATCGACACTATCCAGTCGTATTGCAAAAAGAATCTTGCCAAATTCTCCTGCCCGAGGAAGATAGAGATTTTTGACTCCCTCCCGAGGACTAAAATGGCAAAGGTAGATTTTATGGCGCTCTCGGATAAATACACCCCCGAGGGCTGAAAAGAGGAAATACAATGAGCAAACAGACAAGAGCACCCAAAGCAGGCGATACCGTCGCAGTGATGAAAACCACGGCGGGCGATATTAGAATACTCCTTTTCCCCGACGCCGCACCCAAAGCTGTCGAGAATTTTGTCACCCATGCGAAGGACGGCTACTATACCGGTATCATATTCCACAGGGTCATTCCCGATTTTATGATCCAGGGCGGCGACCCCACCGGTACAGGCAGGGGTGGCGAGAGCATTTGGGGCGACAGCTTCGAGGATGAATTCAGCGTTGATTATCATAATATCAGAGGCGCACTCTCAATGGCGAACGCAGGCCCCGGCACCAACGGCAGCCAGTTCTTTATCGTGCAGGCAAGCGAAGTTGACGACGGGCTTCTCGGTCAGATGAGGCAGCTCACCGACAGAGGCTTCCCCGAGGGTTGCATAGAGGATTATGAGCGCCTCGGCGGTACCCCGTGGCTCGACTTTAAGCATACGGTTTTCGGTCAGGTGATCGACGGTATGGAGACCGTTGACGCAATTGCCGCCGCCCCGAGAAACGCTATGGACAAGCCGCTTGACGATATTGTCATTCTCGGCGTCGATATCGAAGAAATCAAATAAAACTTAAGGCTCGGTTCACGGTTATCCCGTGTGCCGAGTTTTTTATGAGCATTTCATAAGAAAAACAGCCTCCTGCGATGCACGGCAGGGGGCTGTTTAACAGAGGAAAGGAGAGAGAGGAGACTTTTGTTTGCTTTTACTTTGCTGCTGAATGTATTATAGCACAATGTCTCGACATTGTCAATAATATATTTGTAAAAAATATAATTTTTCTTGAATTTTATATTTTAATATGTCGATGCTGATTTTTGACCGATTTTCTGATGAAAAGACCCCGTATGACGGTTGCCATACGGGGCTTAATGCTGCTTACAGCCTTTTTTCGTCCTCAAGTCTGCGTTTTCTGCTTATTATCGCAAGCGGTGTGCCTGCGCCCGCCGCGCCGCCGACTGTCAGCCCGAGCAGCAGGAAGAGCCACCAAAGGGGATTCCTGTTTTCTTTCGCTTCATCCGCCGATGCGGCAACGGCTTTCTCTGTGACGGTCGATGAGACTTCAACGCTCTCGCTGTATTTTTCGCCGTAGTCGTCCTCGTAGCTGATAGTGAGAGCTCCGCTGACCTCGCCGAGGATGCCGCTGTCGGGGCGCAGATTCGCCGTGCCGCTCTTGCTCTCGCCCGCAGCTATCGTGCCGATGAGAATAGAGCCGCCCGAGCTTACGCCCTCAACGTCAAACTGCATGATGCAGTTGTATACCGTGCTCTTGCCGGTATTCATAAATACCACGCTGACCGCCGAGGAGTCGCCCTGCACGAGCTTTGCGGGCAGAGCCGCGCCGCTGTATTCAAGGCTCACCGATTGGCGCACGGGTATGCGTACGGTGTCGCTTGAGGTGAGCTGAGTGCCTTCATTGTCCTCATATTCTGCGGTGATCGTTGCCTTGTGCTCACCCGATTTTGCAGTGTTTGCCGCGGTGAGATTTATCACCCATGCGTATTCGTTCCCCGCACCGAGCAGCGGCAGATAGGCCGTGCCGAGCCCGTCGCATATCAGCTCCCCGCTCTCCTCGGCAAAGGTGAGCTTGATGCTTTTCATCGCCTTTTTGGTGCTTGTCAATTTTTACAATACGGTTGTGTGTGATATTAAATTGATTGATGAGGTCGAGAATGTCATCGTTGCTTTTATTGGAAAGTACAATATCGGCTTCGTTAAGAGCTGAAGCTTGATCGGGAAATGCCTGAGGCATACATCCTGTAAGAATAACAACAGAATTTGGGTGCTGACGCTTAAATTTGCGAACATTTTGTCTTGTTTTTTGGTCCGCCGTTGCGGTAACTGTACAGGAATTGATTATGTAATAATCAGCTTCTTCAT
>ENA-ORPK01002444-ORPK01002444.1-human-gut-metagenome-genome-assembly--contig:-NODE-2444-length-12750-cov-3.886254_pt1 | contig 12750 bp, 9 predicted proteins | sample MGYA00242139_ERZ509068 | MGnify/ENA primary metagenome ERZ509068 (study PRJEB26280, sample SAMEA2338687) | human gut metagenome | biome: human gut; feature: human-associated habitat; material: faeces... | reverse complement strand
TACCACAGACAGCACGAGTACCGCTCGTCCCCACGTATCGTGCTTCCCTTTGTCCGTAGCATAGGCGATCGCCCTTCCGTTGAAATAATCAAAGACCGTAGAAAAAAGCATGATGAGAATATAACGCGGTTCCCCCCATGCATAGAAAAAAAGGCTGACAATAAGCAGCCAATTATTCCGAAATTCCCTGTTTTTCACAACCGGATTATAATAAATAGCAATTGCTATCGGTAAAAATAAAAGCAAAAAGACACCAGAAGAAAATACCACTCGTTTTTCTCCTTTCAGTTAGTTTTCAATCGAGAAAAAGACATTGTCCTCGCAAACAGCATTCGCATAGTACATCACAATTACCACATCCGGATCATACTCGTCTAAATAGGCCTGTGTTACCCCTTGCATGGTGGAACACCACTGCACTTCCCCATAGCTGAGAATCATATAAGGATTAACTGCCTTTCCAAAGGAATCGGTTACAATCAATACTTTTACATCATTCTCCGCCATGTAATTTTTATAGTTTCCCAAAGCATTTCCTAAGACATAATCATAGGTATAACGCGATGTATATTCCCTATTCTCCAGCGGTGCATAATTAATAACCAGATCGTTAAAGGTTCCTTCAACAGTTCCGTTTGACAATAAGGTCTCAAAGTCAGGAGTTATTAATACAAAATCATCAATTCCGGCATAATATATGCCTGTTCTCTGCCCTCTGCTTCCCAAATGCCATTTGCGATATGTTGTCTGTGTATAATTAGAAAGTTCCATCACTCTCGCATCGATTTCACAGTTTGTTTTATCCTGTATCCATTTTGAGAGCTTTGTATATGCATAAAATCCTGCTTCCGTTGTCCAATGGTGATCTGTTCGATACATCATATCATATTGGTTTATGCCATCCGCATACATTTCCTCCCGAAAGTCCAGCTTTTCAATCCCGTATTCCGAAACCATTTCCATAAACCGGTCAATATTCGTATTTCCATAATCCTCAACCCCGATCGGAAGCTCGGGATCCCACTTGCTGGATGTATAAGGACATATTGCAAACAGCAACGGAATATCACGCTCCTTCAGACGTAAATCAAGTGTGTGCAAATTTTCCGCTTTATTTCTCAGCATTTCTTCTGACGCATACGGATAAGTGAGTACTAAATAACCATTATTCAGCTTCACCACGCCATTCATTTCATGCTGTCCTAGAACTCTACGCATTAATCCATTGAAATTAACAAACTGCATTTTCCCCAGAAAATTTGATATATAATCTGTCTCTACCTTGCTTCCTAATGTCACACTCCATTCGTTATAGTCCAGTTTATCATAAATCCAGAAGTCCATTACTCTCTTCGCATTTGCAAACCCAACACCAAAAATAGCCAGTCCAAAAAGCAAACCATATATTCCCAGTTTTGAAATAATTTTTTTGCATTTTTTGACCATTACATCACTGCTCCTCAAAAGTTGAAATAGATAAACGGATTGTGTGCTCCCAGAATCAGATAAGAGACTGCCCATGCTCCCCCACCGATATAAAATGCCGGTATTATACACAATCTTACTACTTTGTATTTGCTCAATTTGTCTGCCAGACACTTTGCAATGGGAGTGGCAAATAGAATGCCTGCAGCCAGGAAAACTCCATACTCTCTCATCATTCGTACTACCATTGTATCAGTCAACGGATTTGCATAGTATGCCCCCGCCATAGACAGCCAGTACCTCACCCCTTGCTTTATTCCATCTGCATTAAATATTACCCATCCGAAATTTATATAAAGCAAAACAGCAATCCTGTAAAGGAGCCCGAACACTACGTTTTCATGTGTCTGGGGTTTCACTACATATTTCTCAATGACCAATGCCACAAAATACATAATTCCCCATACTATAAATGAATAAGACGCTCCATGCCATATTCCGGTAAGCAGCCAGACGATTGCCAGATTTAAAATATTGCGGGGGATTGATACTCTCGAGCCCCCAAGCGGAATATACACATAATCTCTAAACCATTTGCTTAGAGAAATATGCCATCTTCTCCAAAATTCTGTAACTGTTTTGGAAGAAAACGGATGGTTGAAATTTAAGTCCATTTCGATTCCGAAAATTTCCGATACACCTCGTCCAATATCCATACAACCTGAAAAATCGGCATAAATATATACTACATCCAAAAACATGGCAAGAAGTAAAATACTACCGGCCGTTGTATTATGATTTTGATAAGCTGTGGTAATAAATGGATTAATACGGTCGGCAATTACCAGCTTTTTAAAATAGCCGTACAACATTAGCTGGATTCCTTTACATACCCGGTCATAATCAAAGGTAAGTTCTTTTTTCAGCCTTTGTCCCAGCCTGCCATAATGTTCAATCGGTCCCTGCAGAATATGCGGAAAGTAAATAAGATAAAGCAAAAAACGCGAATAACTCTTTTCGTATTCCACACGTTTCCAATAAACATCCAGCAAATAACTGAGTGCTGAAAAAGTATAATAGGAAATACCAAGCGGCACAATGATATCTGCTGCCGTAAACGTTCCATTCCCCCCCACTGCCATCAGCAGATGATTGATTGGGTCTATAAAGAACTTTGTGAACTTCACAATACACAAAATAACCAGATTGCCTACCAGAGCAAGTAACATTATTCGCTTGCATACCTGCTTGGCCTGTTCCTTTTTTAGCTTCTTTTCCTTTCTGTCAAGTTCCTTTTCTGCAAGCTCCTTTTCAAGTGCTTCATATACTTTTCCCATTCTGCACCCGGCATAATAGACAGTAAATGAAGTTACAAAGATAAACGGCAGATATCGAAGCCCTGCAATTGCATAAAAGACCAGACTGACCAAAAGCAGAACTTTCCATCTCTGCTTTACCGGGCAAAGATAAAATAAAAGAATACTTACCAGAAGAAATATACCAAATTGCAAATCAATAAAAGTCATTTCAATCCTTCAGCTCCTGAATCATATCCCACATAGCCGCTACTGTATCAAAATATTTCGGAGAAATATATTCCATATCGATCTCTATATCGAAATGATCCTCTATCTCTGCCAGAATTGTCGTCATATCAATTGAGTCTATCACCTTTCCGCTCATCAATGCAGTTTCATTTTCATAATCAATATTGGGATTTACTTCTTTTAGTAATTCTAATAATTCTTCCATTTTGTTCCTCTTTTCTGTTTTGCTTTTCTTACTTCTGCCACTTATTCCTGCGGCAATAATTTATAAAGGGTTTTCCCTGCCTCATTACGTGGTATCTGAGAGATATATTTCACTTTAATAGCATGGCTGTTAATATGCGTTCTTTCGGCAATCATTCTTCCAACATTGTCAAGCAATGCTTCATCTGTAATAAACACAAGCATCTGTTCATCCGTACCTGCAGTTGCCACATCAAGTCCGTCAAACTCTTTTTTTACCATACGTTCTATTTCATCCAGATTAATACGATTTCCAAACAATTTCAGAAAACGCTTTTTCCGACCCACGATATAGAAATAGCCGTCCGTATCCATTTTAGCCATATCCCCGGTTTCCAGACGTCCGTTTCTTTCATCCCCATTTTCCAGATCTTTTCTCTGTGTCGCATAGCCCAATGTCACATTTTCGCCTTCATAAATCAATTCCCCTACAACATCCGGCTCCGTGATCGCATTTCCGTTAACATCTGCCAATGTAAACTTACCACCCGGAATCGCTATTCCCATACTACCATATTTTTCAAGGGCTTTTTCATATGGCAGATATGCCATTCTTGCCGTAGCCTCCGTCTGTCCATACATAACTACAAAATGCTTGCCTTTTTCCATGGCATATTCAGCAAATTCCTTATGCAGTTCCGGTGAAAGCTTACCACCAGCCTGCGTAAAAGTCCGCAGGGACGGCAGATCCATTTTAAAGAACCTGATGCGTTTTAACATCTCGTATGTGTATGGGACACCACCAAAAGACGTTGCCCCATTTGCTTTCATAAAATCCCAAAACTCTTTTGACAGAATTGGTCGTGTAGTCATAAGTATAGTGGCTCCCACCTGTAAATGGCTGTTTATGATCGAAAGGCCATACGTATAGTTCATCGGCAGAGTTGTAATCGGCTTTTCTGTCTCGTTCAATTCCAAATAAGAAACAATAGATTCTGCATTTGCCTGTATATTCTGATAACTCTGTCGGACAAGCTTTGGACTTCCTGTAGATCCTGAGGTTGTAAGCAGCAGCCCCAGTTCCTCATAAAGCGGTGTTTTTTCCGCAAATCCCGTCTTTAACAGACAATATCCATAAGCTTCATATACCGATTCCATACCAAAATGTGCCCTCTGATCTGCAGGTACATACAAATAATCCGGTCGGTAAATTTCAATTAAATTTTCGGAAAGCTCTTTATTTATCTGTGCATCCAGTAAAAGTGGAACAATCCTGTTATTTAAAAATCCCACATAACCGATCAACGAACCCAATGTATTCTGGCAAAAACTAAATACCAGACATCTTCTGCCCACTGTCTCTCCAATCCTTTGTGCCTGCTCCGCAAGATCACCATAAGTAATGCTCTGTCCGTCCTCCTGTATTGCAGCCACATGGGCTTGATATTTATTTAACTCATTATAAAATGCCATATTATATCACTCCTTTAAGGGCAACGGCTATAAATCCAATATTTTTATTCATTTCTCTTTTCTATAAGCCGCGCTGTTTACGATATTCACCGATACCGCTCCATTTGGTATCCTTATCCGAAAGGATCAGATCATCCTTTGTCATACCTTCCGGCATCGGCCATTCCACACCGATCTCCGGATCAGACCAGAGCAGTCCGCCCTCGTCGTTCGGATGATAAAAGTCTGTGCATTTATAGGCAAATTCTGCATAGTCGGAAAGTACAATGAAACCGTGTGCAAAGTTCTTTGGTATAAAAAACTGCTTTTTATTTTCAGCGGAAAGTTTTACGCCGTACCACTGTCCGAAAGTCGGAGAATCCTTTCTCAGATCGACCGCAACATCAAACACCTCTCCATTTACCACACGGACAAGTTTATCCTGTGGAAAGTTGATCTGAAAATGCAGACCACGGAGTACACCCTTTTTGGAAGCAGACTGATTATCCTGTACAAAGACCTGATCAACGCCCGCCTCTTTGAAGTCATTATAATTATACGTCTCCATAAAATATCCTCTGGCATCTCCGAATACCGTAGGAGTAATGATCTTTAATCCTTCAATTTCACAGGTTTCTACGGTTATCTTACCCATTGCTTTGTCTCTCTTTCTACCCGCAGGGGGTCCACAATATGCACGTTCAGGTGGTTATAGGGCATCTCCACGGCCCGCTGGTCAAAGGCCGCCTTGATGTTCTCCAGCAGGGCGTAATAGGCCGTCCAGTAGTCGGCGGTCTTGGCCCAGCTGCGGACGATGTACTCGATGCCGCTTTCGCCGTAGGCATTGACGTATACCTCCGGGCCGGGGCTCTCCAGCAGGCCCGGGGTCCGGGCCACGGCGTCCAGCAAAGCCTGGCGCACCGTCTGCACCGGCGCGTCATAGGACGCGCTGACGCTGTGCTGGATGCGGCGGGTGCCCAGGGTGGTGTAGTTGGTGATCTTTCCGGCGGAAAGGCTGCTGTTGGGGGCAGCGATCCGCAGGCCGTCCGGCGTGTCCAGATAGGTATAGGTCAGGGTCAGCTCCTTGACGGTGCCTGCGCCGCAGGGGGTGTCCACATAGTCGCCCACGGCGAAGGGCTTGGTCACCAGCAGCACCAGGCCCCCGGCCACATTGGCCAGGACGTTCTGCACCGCCAGGGATACCGCCAGGGACAGCACCGACAGCAGCGCCACCAGGGACGTGACGGGAATGCCCAGCTGGTCGGCGGTAATGAGCACCGTTACCACCCACAGCACCAGCTGCACGGTCCGCACCAGGTATTTCTGCACCCGGGCGTCGATATGGGTCCGGGCCAGCACCCGGCGCAGCAGGGCGGTGATCAGCCGCACCGACACCAGGCAGATCACCAGCGTCAGCAGGGCCCCCAGCAGCGTCCCCAGGGAGATACTCCCCAGGTGCAGGGCCGACAGGTCCAGCTTCTGATCCAATGCGTTTTCCACAGGCGGCACCTCCTTTTTTGCGGCCCTATTATACTCCCCGGCGGCGGATTTTGTCAAATCATCGAAAAAAAGGCTTACCCTTTTGCAGAAAAAGTGGTATAATATGGTAAAGAACGAAAGAGAGGATGAGCGGCATGTTTGCAGCGGGCGAATTGGTGGTCTATGGCGGGGAGGGCGTCGGGACGCCGTCTCTGCCGGGAATGGACAAGACCCGGCTGTACTATACCCTTGCGCCGCTGTATCGCTCCGGCCAGGTGATGACCCCGGTGGACACCCGGGTGCTGATGCGCCCCCTGCTGACGGGGCAGGAGGTGCAGGAGCTGATCGGAGAGCTGGACCAGCTACCGGAGGAGCAGGCCGAAAGCCACAACACCCGGGCCATCAAGGACCTGTATCACCAGGTGGTGGCCTCCTATGACTGCAAACGGCTGGCGGGCCTCATCAAGGGGGTGTGCCGCCGGCGCAGCTGGGCCATTCACCACGGGCGAAAGGTCAGCCAGATGGACGAGCGCTATCTCAAGCGGGCGGAGGACGCCCTGTACGGCGAGCTGGGGGCGGTGCTGGGTCTTCCCCGGGAGGACGTGCCGGCCTATATCCGGCAGACCTGGCCCAAGTGGCCGCTGTTTTAGATTGTTCAAAAAGGCAGAGCCTTTTTGAACAAAAGATTTGCCGCCTGCGGGCGGCAAATTCTGCGAGGCTGTTCGTCGACAGAAACCATAAGGCGGAGAACCGGAAGCCGGTTCTCCGCCTGAATGGCAGGAAGATTGATGAAAAAAGTTTTTTGTCTCTTGCAAGTATAGGATACCCAAGGGATGTTACAAAAGTTCATGCATAAATATTAAAAAAGTATTAAACCTTCTCCGGCGGCGGCCGGGAGAAAATTTGCATCCCGGCGCAGAAAGTCGTTGACAGCGGGGGAACGATATGGTAAAATGAGTCCTGCGTCTGGGTCGGATATGCTTTTGCACGCACGGAGAGATGGCTGAGCGGTTGAAAGCACCGGTCTTGAAAACCGGCGATGTGAAAGCATCCGTGGGTTCGAATCCCACTCTCTCCGCCAGAAAATAAATATGTATGCGGAAGTACCCAAGTGGCCGAAGGGGCTCCCCTGCTAAGGGAGTAGGCCGTCAAAAGCGGCGCGAGGGTTCAAATCCCTCCTTCCGCGCCAGTAAAAAGAGACATCCTTTCGGATGCCTCTTTTTGCTTCACGCGGCTGATTTTGCCCTTCCCCCGTGAAAACCACCCGTTGACAAACCGCGCCGAACGGTTTATACTTATTGCCATCAAAAAGGCAGTGACGAAGAAGAAGCTGTTTTTCCGCGGCCAAAGAGAGGGGCGCCCCCGGCTGAAAGGACCCCGCCAAGGACATGGCCCGTACCACTTCCGAGCCGCCTGCGACGAGCAGGACGGGTATCGCCCGTTACAGCGATCGAAAGCGACGGCGTATGCCGGATCTCTTCCGCCGATACTGCGTTGCAGAAGCTTGAAATACAGACCGTATTCCTGCGCTCCTGCGCCTTGTCTCGACGAAAGATATCCCGCCATCCGCAGCGGACAGTAAAAATGCTGCGCAGGCCGTAAGCAGGGTGGAACCGTGGAGTAATGCCTATTACCTCACCCCTGATACCATTCAGGGGTGGGGATTTTTATTTATCCAGCCCCGATCACAAGGAGGAACAGACTATGAGCGAAGTCAACAAGGAATTTACGTTTGAAAACGAACAGTACCGCAAGACCTACTGGCACACCTGCTCCCACATCCTGGCCCAGGCTGTCAAGCGCCTGCACCCGGAGGTGAAGCTGGCCATCGGCCCCAGCATCGACAACGGCTTTTATTACGATCTGGACGCGCCCTTCGCCTTCACCCAGGACGACCTGGGCGAGATCGAGGCTGAAATGCGTAAGATCTGCAAAGAGAAGCTGAAGCTGGAGCGCTTCGAGCTGCCCCGCGCCGAGGCTGTCAAGTACATGGAGGAAAAGGAAGAGCCCTACAAGGTGGAACTCATCAACGATCTGCCCGAGGACGCCCACATCTCCTTCTACAAGCAGGGCGAGTTCGTGGACCTGTGCGCCGGTCCCCACGTGGACTCCACCGGCCGCATCAAGGGCAACGGCATCAAGCTGACCGCCTGCAACGCCGCTTACTGGCGCGGCGACTCCAACCGCCAGACCCTGCAGCGTATCTACGGCGTGGCCTTCCCCAGCAAGGACGAGCTGGATGCCTATCTGAAGGAGCGGGAGGAGGCCGTGAAGCGCGACCACAATAAGCTGGGACGCGAGCTGGAATATTTCACCACTGTGGACTGCATTGGCCAGGGCTTGCCCATCCTGCTGCCCAAGGGTGCCCGCGTTATCCAGCTGCTGCAGCGCTGGGTGGAGGACACCGAGCAGCAGCGTGGCTATCTGCTGACCAAGACGCCCCTGATGGCCAAGCGTGAGCTGTACAAGATCTCCGGTCACTGGGATCATTATCTGGACGGCATGTTCGTCATGGGCGATCCCGCGGATGAGACGAAGGAGTGCTTTGCCCTGCGTCCCATGACCTGCCCGTTCCAGTATCAGGTGTTCCTGAACCGCGGCCGCAGCTACCGCGACCTGCCCATGCGTCTGGGCGAGACATCCACCCTGTTCCGCAACGAGGACTCCGGTGAGATGCACGGCCTGATCCGCGTCCGCCAGTTCACCATCTCCGAGGGACATCTGGTGCTGCGCCCCGACCAGCTGGAGGAGGAGTTCAAGCAGTGCCTGGATCTGGCCAAGTACTGCCTGGGCACCGTGGGCCTGTTGGAAAAGTGCACGTTCCGCTTCTCCCAGTGGGACCCCGCCAACCCCAACAACAAGTACGAGGGCACGGCGGAGCAGTGGGACCACGCCCAGGCCGCCATGGAGCGCATCCTGAAGGATCTGAACGTGGACTACACCGTGGGCATCGACGAGGCCGCGTTCTACGGCCCCAAGCTGGACATCCAGTACAAGAATGTGTACGGCAAGGAGGATACCCTTGTCACCATCCAGATCGATATGCTGCTGGCGGAGCGCTTCGGCATGTACTATATCGATGAGAACGGCAACAAGGCCCTGCCCTATATCATCCACCGCACGTCTCTGGGCTGCTATGAGCGCACCCTGGCCTATCTGATCGAGGAGTACGCCGGCGCGCTGCCCACCTGGATGATGCCCGAGCAGGTACGCTTCCTGCCTATTACTGACCGCGCTGCCGACTACTGCGTGCAGCAGGCCGCGGAGCTGCGTAAGCAGGGCTTCCGCGTGGAGGTGGACAGCCGCAACGAGAAGATCGGCAAGAAGATCCGCGAGGCTACCCTGGAGAAGATCCCCTTCATGCTGGTGGTTGGCGACCGCGACATGGAGAACGGCACCGTCTCCGTCCGTACCCGCAAGGGCGAGGACCTGGGCGCCATGACGCTGGAGGATTTCTCTGCCAAGCTGCGCCAGATCGTGGATGAGAAGCAGAAGATCTGACGAGTGCCATAAGTCATAAGGTAAGCGAGAGAGACAGGCGGAAGCCTGTCTCTTTTGTTGCAGTCAGACAAAAAACAGATTTCGCCAAAAGAAAAGTTTATTATAGCAAAACAGCAGGATTCTGACAGAAAACCGCGTGAAAAATACATGAAAATGATGTAAATGCGCCAAAAAATGTGGAAAGTGTGTGGATGAAAAACAAGGAGATGCGCTATTGAACACCATTCAGAGACACAAATATGTTGACAGAGTGTGAACTTATCTGGTAAAATCAAATGGGTGCACAGCACCCGAATGCATAGAAGAGGACAGGGCGCGCCCTGTTCGCTGTTTCCTTCTGGCGGAGGAAACAACAAACTATGGTAAAGGAATTAGGAGGTAAACATGAAAAAAGTAGTTTCTCTGCTGCTGGCTCTCATCATGGCGTTCTCCCTGGTCGCCTGCGGCGAAAAGAAGGGCGAGACCGATGATAACACCGTGCCCTACAAGATCGGCATCGTGACCGGCTCCGTCTCTCAGTCCGAGGATGATCGCCGCGGCGCCGAGGCCTTCCAGAAGGAGTATGGCGAGGATATGGTCCAGCTGGCCATCTATCCCGACAACTTCACCGAGGAGACCGAGACCACCATCCAGAGCATCGTGAACCTGTCCGCCGACCCCCTGATGAAGGCCATCATTGTCAATCAGGCTGTCCCCGGCACCACCGAGGCTTTCCGCAAGATCAAGGAGACCCGCCCTGACATCATCTGCATCGCAGGCGAGGCTCACGAGGATCTGCCCGAGATCAGCTCCGCTGCCGACCTGGTCACCAACAACGACTTCGTGTCCCGCGGCTATCTGATCATCCGCACCGCGCACGAGCTGGGCTGCGACACCTTCGTACATATCTCCTTCCCCCGCCACATGTCCTATGAGACCATGAGCCGCCGCGTGGCCATCATGAAGGCCGCCTGCGAGGAGTTCGGCATGAAGTTCGTCCTGGAGACGGCTCCCGATCCCACCTCTGACGTGGGCGTTTCCGGCGCTCAGGCCTACATTCTGGAGCAGGTGCCCGCATGGGTCGAGAAGTACGGCCAGAACGCTGCCTACTTCTGCACCAACGATGCGCACACCGAGCCTCTGCTGAAGCGCCTGCTGGAGTACGGCGGCTACTTCATCGAGGCCGACCTGCCCTCCCCCCTGATGGGCTATCCCGGCGCTCTGGGCATCGACCTGACCGCTGAGGCCGGCGACTTCCAGAAGATCCTTGCCAAGGTCGAGGCCGCCATCTGCGAAAAGGGCGGCGCGGGCCGCTTCGGCACCTGGGCGTACTCCTACGGCTACGTCACCTCCGCCGGCCTTGCCCAGCACGCCATGAACGTCATCAAGGGCGAGAGCGAGCTTGCCGACATCGACGATATCGCCAAGGCCTATCACCAGTTCTCCCCCGACGCCTCCTGGAACGGCTCCAACTACACCAACGCCACCACCGGCGTCAAGGCCGACAACACCTTCCTTGTCTATCAGGATACCTACATCATGGGCGATCCGGGCTGGTTCATGCACGCCACCGAGGTCGAGGTCCCCGAAAAGTACTTCACCGTTAAGTAAGCCTTCGGCTCACTGACGAATATCAAAAAAACAGGGGGGAGGAGAATCCTCCCCCCTGCTTCTTTTAGGTAGGGTATAGCTTATGGAAAATAACAACGCTCCTCTGTTGGAGATGCGCAGCATCAAAAAGGACTTCTTCGGCAATCAGGTCCTCACGGATATCAGCTTTACGCTCCGCGAGGGCGAGGTGCTCGGGCTTGTCGGTGAAAACGGCGCGGGCAAGAGCACGCTGATGAAGATCCTCTTCGGCATGGACGTTATCCGCGAGACCGGCGGCTACGGCGGAGACGTTCTCATCAACGGTGAAAAGGCCGCCTTCAACACCCCCTTTGACGCACTGGCAGCCGGTATCGGCATGGTGCATCAGGAGTTTTCTCTGATCCCCGGCTTCACGGCAACGGAGAACATTCTGCTCAACCGTGAGCCCCAGAAGAAAAATGTCATCTCCGAGGTGTTCGGCAGCCGTCTGAACACGCTCGATTATAAGGAGATGGACCGCAGTGCAGCGGCAGCCATTGAAAAAATGGGCGTCCACATCGACGCCAACATGGTCATCAGCGATATGCCGGTCGGCCATAAGCAGTTCACCGAGATCGCGCGCGAGCTGAGCAAGGAACATCTCAAGCTGCTTATTCTCGACGAGCCGACCGCCGTTCTGACGGAAAAGGAGGCCGCGGCGCTGCTCGATTCCATCCGCAGCATGTCGGCGCGCGGCATCGCGGTCATCTTCATCACGCACCGCCTGCAGGAGATCCTTGATGTTTGCAACAAGGTCATCGTCATGCGCGACGGCCATGTGGTGAAGGATACCCCGGCGAAGGAAACGAACGTTTCCGACATCACAAGGTGGATGGTCGGCCGCAGCGTGGAGCTCTCCGCTGCACAGGATGTAGTCGATCACTCCGGCGCCAGGACCATCATGTCCATCCGCAAGCTCTGGGTCGATATGCCCGGCGAGATCGTGCGCAACGTCGACCTCGATATCCGCGAGGGCGAGATTCTCGGCATCGGCGGCCTTGCCGGTCAGGGCAAGCTCGGCATCCCGAACGGCGTTATGGGCCTTTATGAGGCGGGCGGCACGGTCGAGTTCGACGGCAAGCCCATTCCGCTCAACGCGCCCCGCCGCTGTCTCGACGCGCAGCTCGCGTTCGTGTCGGAGGATCGCCGCGGTGTGGGCCTGCTGCTCGACGAGTCGCTGGAGTGGAACATTGCCTTCCCGGCCATGCAGATCCACGATAAGTTTCTCAAGAGCCTGTTTGGCGGCCTTGTGAAATGGCGCGATGAAAAGGCCATCCGCGCCGTGACCGACCGCTATATTGACGAGCTGAAGATCAAGTGCACCAGCTCGAAGCAGAAGGCCAAGGAGCTCTCCGGCGGCAACCAGCAGAAGGTTTGCCTTGCCAAGGCATTCGCGCTCGAGCCGAAGTTCCTCTTTGTCTCCGAGCCGACCCGCGGCATCGACGTCGGCGCGAAATCTCTCGTGCTCGACGCGCTCAAGAGGTTCAACCGCGAGAGCGGGATCACCGTTGTGATGATCTCCTCCGAGCTGGAGGAGCTGCGCACGACCTGCGAC
>ENA-ORPK01002443-ORPK01002443.1-human-gut-metagenome-genome-assembly--contig:-NODE-2443-length-12755-cov-3.495433_pt1 | contig 12755 bp, 11 predicted proteins | sample MGYA00242139_ERZ509068 | MGnify/ENA primary metagenome ERZ509068 (study PRJEB26280, sample SAMEA2338687) | human gut metagenome | biome: human gut; feature: human-associated habitat; material: faeces... | reverse complement strand
CGACAAGCCCATTGGCAGAATTAAGTATGCACTAAATTAATTCCGCCAACAGGTATCTCTTTAGAAAGAGTATTGAGCCAAACATATGAATCAATAGGCATATCGCCCAAATAGTAGGTTTTGTGATTTGACAATTCGTCAGAAGCGTTCATGATTGCATTCAACTGCTTGACAAGATTTCCAACATATGCATAAGTTCGAATAACGGGCTTACGTCCAGGATGAACATAAAATCCCTTAGCTATCATCTTCCACAACTCGTTCGGATATCGCATATGCCATGGCCCCCAGACATTACATGGGCGGAATATAGTCCACTTACATTTCATATCTGATTGGCGTATATACTCCTCATCCATCTTTTTACTAATACCATAAACAGTATGTGGAGCATAACTGTCATCTGTTAAGCCAAAAGGAACAACCTTATCCTTATATACATACTGAGTAGAGGCAAACAAAGCATGTTTTACATAATCATGCTTCTTAATCTCATCAACGACATTCTTTGTACCTTCAGTATTCTCAATATAATCCTCAAGATTATCACTTAAAGTATCCGTACGAGCAGCAAGGTGAATTACAATTGATGGTTTATATTTATCAAAGGCTGCAGCAAGAGCATCCTTATCCATAATATTCCCCTTATGCCAATACTGATGCTGGTTTTCCTTTATTGCATCAGCTTTGTCATAGTTCACAAAAGTATATCCCTTTTGCTCAAACAATTCAATCAAATTAGTTCCAATAAAACCAGAAGCTCCGGTTATCAGAATCATATCATCTTTTGTAATCATAATTATATTATTTAAATTTCAACAATTGCTTTTTCCATATTTTCCAGATATTTTGCTATATCATATTCCTGCTTAAATATTTTTCTGCTCCTAATGGCCATTTCTTTCAACAGAGAACGATCATCATAAAGTTTACCTATTACATCAGCAATTTGCTGAGCATTTCTCACATCAACCAAATAACCATTTTGATTTTCCTTAACAACACTTTGCACACCTCTCCATCTTGAAGCAATAATAGGCATTTGATACATCATACCTTCCAACATTACAATTCCGAAAGATTCCGAAGAAAAGAAACTAGGAAAACAAAAAACATCAGCTTCCAAGAACATTTTCTTTTTAGCATCACCAGTAACAACACCTCTGTACTCAACTTTTCCTTCTAGTCCATATTCTCTCACTTTAGTCATAAATTCATTTTTATACTCCTCGTTTTCAAATCTACCAGCAAAAATGAATCTAACATCCTTATGATGATGATTGAGAATATTAACTGCATCCAACACATAACCTTCTCCCTTTGTTGAATTCAATAATCCCATAAACATTATCGTTAAGTAAGTATTCTGGCCATATTCTTTTCTTACCTCATCCTCATTCATATCTGGTATTCCCAAAGGAACTACTTTTACCTTATTACTTTTAAGATACTCAGCATCCTTAGGATTAAATTTGCTACTCGTTATACCCAAAGAAGGTTTCTTTAATACAGAATAACAAAATTGTCTTAAACCCATTGGGTATTTTGGTAATTCCTCGGAGACACCTGCAGCATGAAAATGAAAAATCACATCTTTAAACAAGAATTTAGTACACATTAAGATTGCCACATCACGCAACAATGCGACTTTAGGGGTACTACTCACAGGATAATATACAGTATGTATATTGTGTTTAAATCGCATTAACCATACTTGATATATTATAGAGAAAATTTGTGTTATCTTATATAAACTAAACTTTCCTCTGTCATTAAACTCTTTGGAAAAACACATGCGAACATGATATAACTTCATATTTTTATATTGCCCATCAAGCATATATTTTATCATCATAGCCTGACCTCCATAAGGAGGAGGGGTTTGCCCAATAACTAATACTTTTTTCATATCAATCTTTATTTCTATCCAACATACGTATTATCCACCAAAGATAAGGATAACGCCCTATAAAACGCATTACAGCCTTTATTACTTCTGCCATATAGCATTTGAGAGGGACTGGACCTTCATAATGATAGTCATAAACAGGATTGTCCTTACCAACTATTTTTCGCAACATCATATTTGCTTTAACACCAGCTCCTTTCTTAAAACTTCTAGTATATACTTGAGAGCTTACTAATGTTTCGATTGGTATTCTATCCAAAGAAATCAGTCCATCTTTACAGCATTTTTTTAAAAGAGAATCCCATTTTTCCGTACGCGTTATGATAGAATTTGTACCTATCAAATCCTCAGAATATGGCTTGATATGAATATCACCAAAACTAACATCTGCCAACTCACCAAGTTGATCTATACATAAAGAACAGCGTGGATTAGCAAAAAAAGAATGAGTACCAAACCAATAACTTAAATATGGAATCTTCTTAAGAACATTTCCTTCTTTATCTTCAAACTTCATATATCCCATACAGCCATCTTCACGAAAAGAAAACCGAGCTATTTGGTTTCGCAAAACATGATATCGTTGCGGGTAGTAAAAGATAGAATGCTTGGTTTTATTAACAGAGCAATAGATAGCAAAGTAACCAATTATGGCTTCACGAATTTTTCTATTCTTTTTTGCCAGCTGACGCCAACCTTGTATTTGACAAGGTAATCCTACAACCACAATTTTCTTAAACTTACCCTTCGCAATATCTTTGGCGATTTTATCCACGGATAAGACAACATATTTAGAACTTCGGCTTTCCCATATTTCATCTTCATTCGTTGCAATAATCGGTTCTGCAATAAGTGGATCTTCTTTAGAGTATCTTACAACAACTGCACCTTCTATTTGCTTTGTTTTCAACAACCATATCAAGAACTGTGTAACCATGCCACCAGTTGCAGAATGCATACGAATGTTATGATTCATACTATGCCCCGTATAAGATTCTAAATAATAGCCAGCGCATTCATCTATTTTAGTTCCGCTTTCATTACCAAATAGATTAAGGCTCCAACCATTCAACTCTATACCTTTTCCAGGACATACATCATAGCACAATCCACAATTTACACATTTATTAACAGCAACTAATGGAGTATTGCGTTCCTTTCCGTATTTAAAAGAAATACAATCCATTGGACAAGAACCAGCACATACACCGCAACTCGTACAAAGTCCTTTATTTACAATCTGTGTTACATTAAATCTCATGAAAATATGCTTTTTAAATATTCAAGTGACGTTTCTCTGAATTTCAGCAACAAATTATCAACATGACAATAATCTATTTTTTCATCAGAAAGCATATCAAGTTTTGCCCCATTTATCACTTTCCTATTCTGTAATTCTACAGTTTCCAACAAGGAATCAATACGGGAAGAAGTACTATTCCCTTTACCATTTTCGAAACGGTTAAAAGTATAAAACTCCTTATGAAATTGCAAAGAAAAAACTGATGCGTGGAACGAATCTGTCATCACGCACTCAGCATGTTTGATAAGATATAAGAATTCAGAAGGTCCAACATTATAGGGTGTATAATCTGCATAACCTTCATCACTAGCAATATATTCATCAATATGAAGTAAAGCAACAATTTTACAATTGTATTTATGTGCATATTCTTTTGCTAACTGACGTTGGTTAGGATTATCACCTATGAAATAACAAAAGATATACTTTTCTTTAAAATCCACTATATTCGAAAGGTATAATTCCCAATCTTTTGCTGTCAAAAGCAACGTAGGATCACAAACCATGGGTGCATCTCTACCTGTCAAATCTTTTATGAGCTTTACACCTGTCATTTCCCGACTACTTACAAAATTTATTCTTTCAATATATTTTTTGTATTTTCTCTTATAATGATTAGGAATATTAGAAACACCGAAACTTGGCGCATAAGCCCCTTTTCTTGTAGAATCGGGAACAAATGTAAGAGTAAAAAAATCCATTAAAAGATTCATCGGATGCCAAACCTGATCACTACCTAACAACACAACATCAAAATCTTTCGTCAAATCCATTAAATCTTCTTTATTGGTACATAATTTTGAAAAAGCCAAATTCTTTTCAATAAATTTTCCGAAAACATTAGCACGTTCAGCCAACAACTTTTTTCGTTTAGAATTAACAAAATTCATAATTATCTGCTTATAGATTACTTTCAATCTGCTTACAGCATATTCCGGTTTTTGAAAACGCTTTATCTTTGCAATCTTACTCTCTTTGTAGTTGACTATTTGAGGATTAAACCCCATTTTTTTTACTGCAGTTTGCAAAGCAAAAGTTTGTAAAATACTTCCAAAATTATGGTTAGTTACGGATACAATACCAACATTAAACATAATTAATTATTTATTAACAATTCATTCAAAACAAATCTTATAATCAGAGAGATTTTATTTAATCCTCTTGCACTTTTAAACCAAGAATAATAAAATCTTCGCTTTATAACACGGCAAATATTATGAAGATCTCTGAGTTCACGTTTATTTGGAGAATATCTTTCAATAAAAACATCCAAAGAGTAATCTAATAATTCATTTGCTTCAGAATAAATAGAATTAGAATATTGCCCATCACAGAAAATACATTCAACTGTTTTCCTATCAACCTTTAAATCCAACATGGTTTTAAGCATGAAACAAACACGCTCAACATGATTTTTCATCATCAAATCAGTATATGAATGACATATACTAGATTCATTATCTCGATAATATAATAATCTATCATCTATTACAGACATTTTTATGTCATTCAAAGCAAACTCTTCCCATAAGACAGTTGCCTCAATATGTAAAGCATCATTCTTTTCCTGGTATTTAAACGCCTTTAATATATCGGCTCTAAAAAAAGAAGCAGGATGAGCCAAAGGAGTTCGATATATGGAGCAAAACTTACAACCTAAAGGTGTCTTACTCGGATAATACTTTCCTAATTTTGTTTTTCCATTTGAGAACAAATGAATAACCTTAGAGGAACAAGCTCCAATATCAGGGTGAATCTCCATAAACTCATATTCCTTTTCCAATCTTGTTGGCAAAGATATATCATCGGCATCCATTCTAGCAATATATTTTCCTCTAGTTAAATCAATACCCTTATTCAAAGTTTTGATTAGCTTTAAGTTAGTTTCATTCTTGACATAACGGATGCGAGGATCATCATATGACAGAATAATTTCTTCTGTTCTGTCCGTACTACCATCATTCAACACTATAAGCTCAAAATTTGTATAAGTCTGAGCCAAAATACTATCTATAGACTCTTTCAAGAAACGCTCCGCATTATAAGCTGGAAGAATCACTGAAATTAAAGGATTTTTGTTCATTTTTTCTTAATTAAAAGATTATGTTCTATAGCTTTAATAATTGCAAACAGATATACTATTGGAAAAGTTTGATATAGCATAAAGCCGTTCAAGTTTGCCGATAAAAGCAAAAAAATACAAAAGTATATTCCCAATTTTCTGCTTGAAACTAATATTGCATAAATATAAATAACTAATCCTACTATGCCCAGACAAAAAAGAATATCAAAAAAATCATTATGCATCCATACTTCTATTCCACAATATTGCAAATTGAAATTGCGACTAGAAGCCGGACCTGCTCCATAAAATAATTCTTCAAAAGGCATATTACCTTGTAGCAATTTAAAATATATAAAAGATCCCCAGAATCGTGATCTTCCACTTGTAAAACTTGCAGAATCATTATCGTAAGGATCCAAAGAAAACGTAAAATCTCCAAAATAAGCATTTGCACCAATATAGGTAACCAACAAGACTCCTATAATAGAAGCTACAATTAATGCTTTTTTATATCCAAACCGTTCTCTAAAATAATAAAACCATCCAAGTGCACACATTATTACAACAGTCCTTCTTGAAAAGAAAAAACATAAAATTGATAGCACAATCATATACATTACTTTTTTCCTATATGCAAAATACATTGTTAATGAAACCAAATAATAGCCAAATGCATGTGATATCAAAAAGCCTTTCTTTTCTAAAGCATCTTCATCTACAGAATCATAATTAAATCGCAAAAAAGACAAAGGATTATCTATTGTCAATAATTGACCACATATAATAATAAAGGTAAACCAAAATACTAATTTATCAATACGCTTTAATTGAAATTCATCAATTAAAGGATAATCATTTTGCGCAAAATAAAACAGCAGTATATATGTGTATAAAGTTGCACTCAAATACATTCTTGAGCCCTCAACTTCTTTGCTAAAGAATAAATAAGACACAAAATATGCAGCAACACCTATAAGCAATAGTCTATTATATTTCGAAGAAGTACTTATAATTAATAAAACAATACCAATAACATTAGAAATCATGAATACCTTGCCTGAAATTTCATCGCCTCCAATTATGTACATTAATAATGCTAATATTGGTGGTAGAAAAAACAAATAATCTAATATGATTCTTTTAAACTGTAATTGATTCATCATTTTAAGAAGTTATTTTTTAAATGAAACAACATATTAATTCCTAAAAAGCCAATCAGAAGTTTTTTTAAAAATTCCCTATTATTTAACTTAATGTTGAATATATTAAAATATTCTTTAGTTGAAGCAGATTTAAATATAAACTCTTCATGGCTTTTAAAATTTATAGCATTTAATGCATCTACATCAACATTTATAGGATTTTCTCGATATTTGTTATTTACTAAAATATCATCAAGCAAATCTGAAAAAATCAACTTTGGCTCATTAATATTTCTATAAGTATCATTCTCTGTTGTTATGCCATATATCCCAATAGGTTTATGATCATTTACATCAAAACTAACAGTTAGTTTTCCTAGCATATGTGAAACATTACAAGCACCAGCAACGCCAAAACATAAATTAACTTTTTCTATTAAATTAATTGGAATAGGATATATAGGACCAGTGATTTTAAATTGAATATTGTTTGCTTTTAATAATTTTTCTTTTATTTTATTTTTAGAACCTTCATCACCATCACCAATAAACAACAATGCAATTTTAAAATTCTGATGCAATAAAGCAAAATCAACTACACCTTCAACTGCGTCTAATAAATATGGTTTTTCCATTCTACCAATAGAACATAATAGATAATCATATTTGTTAAACGTTGGCATTTTTTTTATATTAGGATGCCCCAAGCTATTTGAACAGTAAGCGATTAAGCTATAATTATGACCATCTACTTTTTTATAACCATCAAATAATATTTGAATGGAAGTATCAGCAATACCAGCTAATTCTCCTCTAGATAATTTCATATCATAAAAATCATACAAAGAAGATGGTTTAATTTTAGGAAATTCACTAAGCAAAAATACGAAGTGTTTTGCTTGAAGTTTTTCTGCCATAAGCTCACCCCATAAAGCTGTTTCTGGATTATGACTCTCTATAATGACAGAATGATACTCATTAAGATGATGTTTCCGTATTAAATCAAAAATCACTGATTCTGCTTTTTTTTTGGTCAAATTAAAAGGAAAGAATTTAAATTCATCTAAATAATTCGCCTCAAATTTATTCATTTCTTCTATGATAATTTCACCTGGCAAATTTGCATGAAACAATTTTGTTTCCCAACCTTTTCGTTCATAGTAATGCAATTTGTTAAGTGAATATATCTGAGCGCCTCCAACAAATTTAATTGTTGGTGTAAGTATAATATATAGATTTTTCATACTTAAGTATTTTTCGAAACTTTTATTCAAAATTTATGTACACCACAGGAATTATAACCATATTAAAAGAGTATTATTTACCTATACTATGCACATAATTCCTCGTTAACCTATCAGGTATCATACTAATCATTTCCGTCCATAGCGTTTTTAACAAAAATCTCGCACTGATTATATATATAATGATACCAGCAAAGACACCTAAAAGCAACTGAAAAAAAACATTTGAAATAAACAATAATAGAACATGAACTATAAGCCACATAATTATTGAGGTACCAAATATTGGAAATAAATCTTTCATCTGTTTAAAGAGCCCAACGTTGATAAGTTTACCTGTATAATATGTATTAATTACTAATGCGAACAATGAACCAATAACTCCACCAGTTACCATCCAAATAACCCCTTGAGGGATTGTAACAATCAAAATACATACGCCAACTATCTTCTTAATAACTTCAAGACGAAAGAAAAGATCTGATCTTCCTTTTACTTCTAATAAATTTAAATTAATTGCATGTATAGGGAACCACATCATGTCAAAGCAAATAATTTGCAATAATATGATGCATCCACTCCACCTATCTGTCAGAACAACTCTTATTAGAGGGTCTGCAATTGCAGAAAGCAACAACATCATCGGAAATATTAAAAAAGCAGAAAGCTTTAATATTTTACGATAATTTCTTGCTAATCTCTCGTCATCATTTTGAATACTACTTAGAACAGGAAATGTTACTCGTTGAAGTACACCTGTTATATTACTAGAAGGTAAATTGGAAAACTGTTGCGCACGAGTATAATTTCCTAAATCGCTAGCACTAAAACATTTACCAATAACAAGGGGAGTAATGTTATTATAGATAGTATTTAATAAACCAGAGCCTAATATTTTGTTGCCAAATCCCCAAAGATAATGAAATGATTCCCATGACCATATTCTTTTTGGTTTCCATTTTACTAAAATCCATAACAGAATCATACGAATTATATATCCTCCTACTTGTTGACAAACAAGCGCCCAAACACCACAACCATTATAAGCCATAACTAATCCGACACTTCCACTTAAGATGGCCGCACACAAAGACACAACAGCTTGTGTCTTAAAATCAATTTTTCTTGTAAGAATTGCTTGCTGAACAGCACATAAAGGATTAAATAGAGTAGCTAAAGCTGTAAATTTTAACAAATCTGACAAAATTGGTGCTTTATAGAAGTCTGCAATCAACGGAGATGTGCAGAATAATACTAAATAACATATAATACCAACACCAATATTAAAATAAAATGCAGTAGATAAGTCTTCATCTGATAATTGTGGTTTACGAATCAATGCTGTAGAAAAGCCACTATCTATAAAACATTGAGCTATTGCAAGAAACACTAAAGGCATCGCAATGATACCATAATCATTAGGTGAGAGCAAGCGAGCCAATATAATGCCAAAAAGGAATTGCACACCTTGAGTAGCAAATCTTTCTATCATGCTCCATGCTAAACCTTTTTGAGTTTTTTGTTTAAAATTATCCGCCATATATTAAAATCAACAAATATGTAGCATAGTGTCCAGTATAGCAGGACTTATTAATTTACCTATCATATATTTTATTAAAAAGAATAATCGACCTCTTATTACAATATCAGGAGACATAAGCCTTATCAATTTGTTTTGTAAAATGAACAACGTTCTTTACAGAAATACATACCATACTAGTTTTCATCTACTTATAGCATCTAATTCGTATTATTATGAACAGTCCACAAGATAATATATAAAACCATATTCCTACTGTACTAAAGGCCGAATTATCCTTTTTAATTAGACTGTGGAATCCATACTATTATTCAAAGGAAGACTTTAAAATTCAGTATAATACTTTATATAAATACCTGTATTAAAGTCTTTTCCTTCCGAAACAGGTTGTGCCATGAAGCATGCCAGATGTGCATTGATGAAATCATAGCCAGACTTGCAAGAAAAAGCAATACCCGCAGAAAAGCGTGGATTTATATCTATGAGATAAAAATCATCATCATGGTTTATGAATTCCATGTTTACTACACCACTTATTTGCAGTTTTTCACCTATATATTTCACCATACTTTCCAACTTTGCATTATGGAATATTCTCACAGTTGTACCGGCACCATTCTTAGTACGTAGTAACTCTTCACGAGGTACACAAAACGATCTGCCAGTTAATGGATCTCTAACATAATCAACAGTGCATATACTTCCTTCAATTTTTTCTTGGAAGATATATGAAGAAATATGCTTAATTTCATTCAGTTGATTCTCATTTTGCAAATAACACAATCCTTCACTACTTCTACCATCACGTGGTTTGGCTACACATGGATATTTTAGTTTCGTTAAATCATCCTCTAAAGTATATGTTGGCACAGACGGAACTGTTTCATCATCCTTGAAAGCCTTGAACAAGGAATATTTATTACGAGCTATTTTCAAGGTTTCTCTCGAAGAGATGCAAACTGTAATACCTTCTTGCTCAAACAACTCTCGTTTAGGATTAATAACATCAATCTCTAAATCTGTTAGAGGGAACAAATATTTGACATCATTTTCTATTGCCAATTTAAGAAGAAACGGGATGTATTCTTCCGTATTTGCATAAGGAGCCTGCTTAAAAACATCACATTGAGACGCCTCATAATGCCATTCTTTAGGATATATATCACATCCTATAACTTTATGGCCTGCTTTGTGCAAATTATTAATTGCGCATAAAGCAGACATTGAACCTATTGCTGTTAATAAAATATTCATATTAAAACTTAGATTTTTGCAGGAATTCATCAGCAGTCCATCTATCGCGAACTATGCTGATTTTTCCATTATTTATTGAGTAAACTGTAGGAAACCAAGAGATAAAAAGAGGTGAGAATGTCAAGGTATAAGCACCAACTTTGTCAAAGCGTGCCATATCACCAACCTCTAGCTGTCTCTCTTGTGTTAATTCAAAAAAAGAATCATACTCTAAACATGTATATCCTACTAAAATTTGCGGACGATCAAATATTGGAGTTTTATTCTGTTGCTCTATTGAATAAAAATAACTATTTATAGTTTTATGCATTAATGGGTCTATATGATTTCGACTTCCATCTAAAACAACAAAATGGGAACGGGCTGTATCCTTGACATCTTCTACTCGTGTATAGTAACTAAAGCAGCCTGACAAAAGGCTGACACCTGGTTCTATAATAAGTTTAAGATTTTCTGGCATATAACCTCTATCCGAAAGTTCTTTAGAGATGGTTGAAATATAATCAGCCCACTGTGGTTTATTTGGAACCTCACCATAGAAACCACCACCTGCATCTAAATATTCTATATCAGAAAGAGAATATCGCTTTACTATCTCATCAAACTTGCTAACTATATATTGATAAACAGCCAAAGAACGAAGGTTGGTTGAAATATGTAAATGCAAACCAGTTATCTTAACAGTATTGAGACTACGCAAATATTCAATTGCATGTCCTAATTCACCAGTTTCATAACTAAATCCAAATCTACTACCTTTTATTCCTGCTGTAGATGCATTAGGAAATATATCTTCTATGTCATTATTAACACGCAATCCAACTTTAATTATCTCATCAGGATGTTGTCTTGCATATTTTTCTACAAGAACTAATTCTCTTTTTGAATCAATATTTAAATAGCATTTTTGGGTTAGTATTTTATCAATCCAACTTTCATGTTTTATTGGACCATTACATACAATATTACCCCCCCCGAATTGAGCTACCTTATTTATGAAATCAAACTCATCTTCTGAAACGACCTCCGCTGCGACACCTTCATTATACAAGACTTTTGCTAAATATGGTAACGAATTTGTTTTTGTTCATATAGGATATAAGCCATGGTAGCGAATTGGTTTTTACAGAATAAGCAACCAATCCATTAACCCAATATTTCTCAAAAGCCTTATGTATCAAATCTACTTGATTTGCAAGATGATTTTCATCTAACAAGAAAAAAGGTGTAGAAAAGGCTTTAGCCTCTTGGTATGATAAGTATTGCATATTACTTTAAGATACAATCTAAAGTTCTCTGAATGTCCTCATCACTCAAAGCATGATGCATAGGCAAACAGATTACACTATTTGCCATCTTATGGGCATTAGGCAAATTAGTAGGATCTGCACTCTCCAAGCCACGATAAGTAGAGAACTCGCTAATCAATGGATAGAAATAGCGACGACCCAAAACATTCTGTGACTTCATCTTTGCATAAAGTTCATCACGGGTCATACCATACTTTGACGCATCAATAAAGATTGGGAAATAGCTATAGTTATGGCGAACACCAGGCATATCATCGAAGAAGGTAATGCCTTCAACATTACGCAAAGCCTCACGATACTTGATAGCTACCTGATGACGAGCCTCAATAGCAGCATCCACCTGCTTAAGGTTGAGCAAACCATAAGCGCTACGCATCTCATCCATCTTACTATTGATACCAGGGCCAACAACCACTGTTTCATCAGCAAAGCCAAAGTTCTTTAAAAAGTCGATACGCTTCTTTGTTTTTTCATCGTGCATAACCATAGCACCACCTTCGATGGTGTTATATACCTTAGTAGCATGGAAACTCAAAGTACTCATATCACCAGCATTCAAAATGCTCTGGCCATTTACTTCTACACCAAAAGCATGAGCTGCATCATAAATAACCTTCAAACCATACTTATCTGCAATATCTTGAATAGCCTTGGTATCGCAAGGCTTTCCATATACATGCACAGGCATAATGGCGGTAGTTTTTGGAGTGATGGCAGCCTCAATCTTGTTTGGATCAAGATTACCTGTAGCAGGATCAATATCAACGAATACAGGCTTGCAACCATTCCACCAAATACTGTGAGTAGTAGCTACGAAGCTATATGGGGTTGTGATGACCTCGCCCGTAACACGGAGCGCCTGCAATGCAGTAAGCAATGGCAAAGTACCATTGGTAAAGAGACTCACATAAGGAACCTTAAGGTACTCAGCAAGAGCAGCCTCTAACTTATGGTGATAATCACCATTATTTGTTATCCACTTGCTGTC
>ENA-ORPK01002439-ORPK01002439.1-human-gut-metagenome-genome-assembly--contig:-NODE-2439-length-12797-cov-3.304426_pt1 | contig 12797 bp, 22 predicted proteins | sample MGYA00242139_ERZ509068 | MGnify/ENA primary metagenome ERZ509068 (study PRJEB26280, sample SAMEA2338687) | human gut metagenome | biome: human gut; feature: human-associated habitat; material: faeces... | reverse complement strand
TTCGCTGCAAAATACGCGATGGATCCATCGACCGGGCAGGCGGCTGGACACTCAAGAGAGACAGCAGTCTGAGACATTCCGGCGAGAGCACACATGATAAAGGAGGTAATAGACGTGATACTACAAGACATCTTGAGACCCTGTAGAGGAGACTTTCACCTCACAATCTACAGGGGCGGACGAGAAGTCAGCCGCATCGACGACCATAACCTCGTTGTTGATGCAGGACGCATTCGGCTTGCTGAACTCGCGGCTGGGGAAGAGTTCCGCCTGTATCACCAAGATTGGTGTCGGCAGCGGCAGCACAGCAGAGGCGGCAGATGATACGGAGCTCGAGGGGCAACAGCTTTTTCCGCTGACATCCGCATCCGTTGACGGGAGAGACGCGCGGTTCGACTTTCTCATCGACAACTCACAAGCCAACGGCCTCAAGATCCATGAGTTCGGCCTTTTCTGCGCAGATGGGGCCATGTTCTCCCACCGCGTGCGGACCGGTCTCATTGAGAAAGAGGACGACATCCAAATCAAAGGATACTGGATTTTGCATTTCTAAAAGGAGGAAGACAGCATGAACGAAAATGACTACGTCGGCTTCGGGCCGGCGACAGACGGGACCGGGACACGGCACGAAATCAACCACCTGCCAGTCAATGCAGAGTGGGTAGACGGCATCTATCAGTGGGAAGCCAATGACTACATCATCGGCGGCAGGAACGGCGTCGATAACCTGCCAACACAGGGACTGGCCAATCGCACCGAGTGGCTCAAGGCAAAGCTCGAAGCGCTCAAAGACGACGTCGCGGCCATCGGCGGCAACGACAAGTACAACGAGATCGTCGCGATGATTAAAGCGCTCGACGCGGGCAGCCAAAACAGTCGCATCAACCACCTCGAGCGCCTCGTCGGCAATCTCTACCAGGACATCCAAGCGGCGGGCATCGACCCGGACGGCTACGACAACGCGCTCTTTGAGACTTTCTCGGACGGCGCGGACGAAATCGATCAGACGGTCGTCACGGTCAAATCCGTCGTTTCGGGAGACGACAGCATCGACGTGGAGGACAGCTCGAATCTCATCATCGGCGCGCATTACCAGCTCACCGACGGAGAGAAGACGGAGGAAGTGCAGGTAAAGAGCATCAACGTCTCCGGCAGTATCAAGCGCGTCGTGCTCTACGAGAACGTTAAGAACCAGTACACGGAAGGGAGGACGAAGCTCTACCGCTCGTCCATCGCGATCTACAATGGACGCGCTTATGGAGGCGGAAATACTTCCACGCAGGAGATCACCGGCACCGATACGTTTAGCGGCAGCAACACAAAAAAGAGCATCACGTCGACGCTTAATCTGAGCAGCGCTGACGGACTGTCTCTCGATGGAGCAGAGGTTTCGGACGGAAAGGTCACCATCGGCGGACGCGCCATTGGCGTGGCGCTCATGTCGGATGACGGCGGCACGTGGAAACAGGTAGATGAGGAAGGAGATGCACTGGTATGAGCGTAGATTTCAACGCGATTTATCCATGGAGCGACATTCAGGCGGTTACGATTGACGGACAGGCGATGGTCAAGATCCCGGCATTTTACGTCAAAGTCGGGAAGGCGGCAGACGGTACGACGGCGGCGGGGAGGAAATGCTACTGGATCAGCGACAAACCGCGCAGCGGATTCCACCTCCACCCCTCGTTTATGCGGGCAGGAAAGGCAATTCCGTGCTTCTACTTCGGGGGCTACGAAGCGAGTGCTGACGGCAGCAAAGCTGCATCCCTCGCGGGGAAGAGCCCGTGGGTGAACATCACGATTGGCAACTCAAGAGCTGCCTGCGCAGCACGGAACACCGGCACGGGGGATCAGGCGGGCTGGCACCTGAACAACGTCTATGAGCGGTCGGCTATCTCTCTGCTCATGATGATTGAACTCGGCACAGCCGACGTGCAGACGGCGATCAACAGCGGCAACGTATCGACGAATGGGGCCGCGGCAACCGGCGGGACGAAAGCCGTGTGGAGAAATATCCACGAATTCTGGGGCAACGTAGATGAGTGGGTAGACGGCATGAAATTTAACAACTACGCCGTTTCGATGTGGGACAACAAGGGAAACCAGACCTATGTTACGACGGGGGCTACCGTTCCGTCAGGTAGCGGCGCAATCATCAAGGATATGTGGGAGACGAGTGGAGAATCGTTTGACCTCAACGACGTTTTCGTTCCGAAGACAACGACGAGCGGCGCAGGGAACTACGGCAGCGACGGCGTGTGGTCGAATAACGGTTCTGATAACGTGCTGGACGTCTCCGGGGATTGGGACGACGGCGCGCGTGCTGGGGCTTTTCTCTTCGGTGCCAACTGCTCGGCGTCGGACGCGGACAGCAACGTTGGGTTCCGGCTCGCAAAGTACCCCGAATCCTGAACAATGTGAACTGAAAGCCGCGCGATAGCGCGGCGGAAAGGAGAAACCGTGGGAGTAGATTTCGACCATGCAAAGAATCCGCTTATTCTACAAACAAAAATGGAGGAAGTAAAAGACTACACGCATACGATCTTGTTCCAATTTCCGAAGAAGGAGCGATACCAGCTTTGCGCGGAAATCGAGAACGCCGTAAACGCAGCGTTGCATGAAATCATCAGGTTTGAGAAGAAATTTTACAAGAAAACAACCTTGCAAGAAATCGACATCGAACTTGAGTATTTGCGCGTGCTCATACGGCAGGCGCGGCGGGAAGGCTATATCTCTGTCAAGCGCTTGGGCGTGTGGATGAGCAAGGTGGATGAAGCAGGGAGGATCCTCGGCGGTCTTGTGCGCCATTTTAAGGCCGTTGCCGAAGCAAGAGAAGCAGCGAAGAAGAAATGACGCCACCGGGCAAGGCTTTAACGTGCTGAACGTCTCCGGGAATTGGGACAACGGCGCGCGTGCTGGGGCTTTTCTCTTCGATGCCAACAACTCGGCGTCGGACGCGAACAGCAACATTGGGTTCCGGCTCGCAAATAATAATCACGGCCAGAAGTTCGGGCAGAGTACCATGGCCCGTTCCAGCGCCAATTATTTGGGAGCCTTGTCCGTCCTTGCCGCGGGGCAAGGACGGACAGATACCAAAACCGCCCCTCCATGTCACGCGGGACGGATAAGAAAAGGGTGAAGAAAACGATACGGTACGATAACCTTTGGGAACAAGTGGTCAATTTTGAAAACATGTATGCAGCGTATCTCGAGGCATCTCGGGGGCGAAGGTATAAAAACGAGATCATGGGTGTCGGGAAACGCGTTGAGGCGGTCATCTATCAGATGATTTTTGAACTCAACACGGGGACATGGCAGCCACAGACCTACTACGAATTTGAGTGCAGAACGGAAGTGAAGCGGCGGATCATCAACGCCCCGACGTTCCGCGATCGGATATTTCATCACTCGCTCGATAGGATCGTGAGACCACTTTTTGAGAAGAAATACATCTACGATTCCTACGCGTGCATCATAGGGAAAGGAGCACACGCAGCCGTCCAGCGGGTGAAGAAATTTTTGAGGATCGCGAGACACAGCGGAAACGTCTATATTCTGCAATGCGACATACACCACTATTATCAGAGCATCGACCACGAAATCCTGAAAAGAGAAATCAGCCGTACAATCAAAGACAAGCGACTGCTGGAAGCATGGGGACTTGTCATTGACCGATTTAATGAGGATACCGGGAAAGGGATACCTATCGGAGCATTGACAAGCCAGCTCGCAGCAAATATTTACTTGAACCCATTCGACCACTTTGTGAAAGAATGCATGAAAGCTCATTTTTACGTCAGGTACATGGACGATTTCGTCATTATATCGAACGACAAGAAAGAGCTTCGAAAGAACCTTGCCGACATTCATTGGTTTTTGGAAACGCAGCTCAAGCTCGAGTTGAATCCGAAGACGCGCATTTACCAAGCGTCGCAGGGCGTAGATTTTTGCGGATACCGAACATGGTCGACGCATATCCTTCCACGCAAGCGGAACATCAAAGCGGCGAAGAAGAGGTTTCAGAGGCTTTCGCGCAAATTCCGGCGCGGAGAAATCAGAGTAGAAGATGCTCGCCAGAGCGTCGCATCGTTTCTCGGCTACTGCAAGCACTGCAATGCCTACGTAACGGTGCAAGCAACACTTAACAGATTGGTGCTCACAAGGACACCGAAGAAAGAGGAGGAAAAGCAGCATGGCAAGAACAGCACTCATCACGACGACCACGGCAAGTCAGATTGATTGCACGAACGCGCAGAGCGAAAACGCGATCTCGATCACGGCGACTGTGCCGGATGGCTGCGACATCAGGTACGCGTTCAAGTACGCTGAAAATTGGCAGAGGTACAACACTTCGTCAGCCGCATGGGAGAACTTGACGACGCAGGGCATCACGGCCGCCTCGCTTCTGAGTGAGGGGAATACGCAGGCAGAGCTCACGGCACTTGATAGCAGCAAGCTCGCCGCCTTCGCGGGGAAGAAAGTTGATGTAGCAATCGCAATGAAGATGGACGAGACAGCGGCAGAAGCCCCGTCCGTATCATCCATCACCTTCGACGGCGAAAGTGGCGCGACTGTAACGACGGAGACGCTTTTTAGTGATACCGTCACGCTCAGCACTGAGCCGGTGGAAATCCTGTCCATTGATGTTGACAAAACCGAAGACGGCGGCGGAACCGCGGCGGTTCTCGCGTCTGCCAACACCAGCGGCGATACATGGACGGACTACACAGACTACAGCAATTACGTCACAAATCCGGCAACGAAAGCACAGGCAATCCGCTTTAAGTACGTGCTCTCAGCGCCGACGATCGGCAGCAGCACGGCAAAGGTCAACAGCGTCACGATTAAGCATCGCACGGACAGCGTAGCCGTATTCACGGAGGGCACCGGCGTCTGCATCAGCAAGACGTACAACTTCGTCAACAACATCAATCGCGCGCATCTCATCCTCAAGCATCCGGTCGTGCAGGATACGGAGTTTTCCGCGGAGATTTCTCTCCGCAAGCCGACGACTAACGTCACGGGCGAAGTACTTGGCACCGGCGATGGAGCAGCACACACGTACACGCTCAAAAACAAAGACGGCCTCGCGTCGCATGGCTTCGCGCTCTACTTTGACGGCGTACAGCAGGCGGCGTCGAAATACTCCTACTCGCCGAATGACGGGCAGGTGACGTGCACGGCAGACAGCGGCGTGGCCATCACCGCAGACTACATCTACGGCTGGACGGCGGAGCAGTTTCAGGCGATGACGCACGACACGCAGTACCCGGACAAGCAAGACAACAACCTCGTTTTTGACCAGTTCGATTACATCGCGACGAAGGACAGCGACCTGCGCGGCCCGATCGGCTGCGTGCGCGTCAACATCGCGCAAAAGACCGGCAGCGTCAAAGACGCAGCACTCGGCACCGGCACCGGCGAGATGCAGAGCTACAAGCTCGAGCATCACGCTAAGGCAGAGACGATCTCGGTAAAGCCAGCGGGTGCAAAATGGAAGTACCGCGATGCAACGGACGTTCTCCAGGTCACGGCGGCCAAAGGCGAAGCCGTCAGCGTTTCTTACGACTGGGCCGCGCGTCCAAACTACATCGAGGACTTGTCCTGCTTCTTCAACGAATAAAAGGAGGTGAGCATCAATGTTTGTCACGCAGCATACGAACCTGCCGAAGAGGCGCGCGGCGCAGAAAGAGCAGCAGATGAAGGATGCGCTGCTCGACGCGACGAACGCGGCCACGGCCGCGACAGCATCCATCGCAGAAATCGCGCAGATTATCGCCGGGCTTGAGATCCGCGTCACCGCACTCGAAGCGAAAGCAAAGTAATCAAGGGAGGAAACAAAAATGGTGGAACTTATGGCAAGAATGTATGGGCGTCTCGTCATCTTCAAATACATGAAGATTGAAGATGTACCGGAGCAGTATCGCACACTCACGCAGAAATGGATTGACGAGCAGCCGGATTGGTACAAGGCCGGATACTGACGGAGGCCCGCATGAAAGCGGCCCCGCCGAGACGGCAGATACAGACAAATACGGCATGAGAGGAAGGGCCGAGTGAGATGATTGAATGGATACAGACAGCGGCATCAGCGACCATCGTTATGGCATTTATCGCTGGAGTACTGTCAAAGATTGCTATCGCTCCGCTCACTTCAGCGATACAGAACTTGCAGGCGTCTTTTGAAGCGTTGGGAAAAGAGCTGAAAGAAGAGCGGGAGCGACAGCAGGCGGTGGAGTTGCGGCTTATCGCGCTAGAGCAGCGCAGCAAGAGCAACACCCACCGCATCGACAAGCTCGAAGAGGTGGTACTGCATGACTAAATACCTCGCAACGGATCTAGTCGTCGGTACGCTCGTCGGGATTTCTCTGCTTATGTGCATCTGCTTCGGAGAAACCAGTCTGGCTGGGAATATTGCATCCGGCCTTATTGGCTACCTCGGACGAACGATCACAGCAGGACAGACCGGCGGAACGGCAAAAAGGGAGGATGGAGCGAATGGCAGTAATCAGCAGAAGCAGCCTGCGTGAAGTGAGCATCGACGAGCTGCGCGCCGCGGCAGATGAAGCGCGGGAAGATATTTGGGAAGCGGCGAAAGAGTACGGACGTGAGCCAAAAGTGTACATGCATTGGACGGCAGGCCACTACGAGACGTTTTTCGACGACTACCACGTCAGCATCGACGACGCGGGCAGGATCTACCTGAATGGCAACCTCAGCGACATTCTGACACATACCTACCACAGAAACAGCGGCGCGGTCGGAATCACGCTCAACGCCTGCGTGGGAGCTACAAGTAGCAGCCTTGGCGCAGAGGCCCCAACGGCGGCGCAGATTGAGGCGATGGCTCAGGCTGTCTGCGCGATCTGTGATGGCTTATGGCTTACAATCGATAAAGACCACGTCATGACACACGGTGAGGCCGCGGACAACGAAGACGGCATCGAGCCACACGAAGCATACGGGCCGAAAACGACGTGCGAGCGCTGGGATCTTGAATACCTCGGGACGGACGAAAGCCCGGCATTTTCGCCTTGGGCTACGGACGGCAGCCGGGGCGGCGACGTTCTGCGCGGGAAAGCCAACTGGTACCGTAACGTTTGGAAGGACGCTGAGGGCAATGAATAATTTGCAGTACATCGCCGTGATGGAAGCGGCGGCAAAGCTGGAAGTTGAAGCGCGCAACGCAGGACTCGACATCAGCGGTGAAATGGGAAGCATCTACGATAAGATCTCGAAGAATCATTGACGGAGGTTGATAGAAATGGAGATTGAACAGCTCAAAGAAGAAGCGCTGAAAAGCGTAGACAAGATGGTTACGACGAAGGCGAAAGCACAGGCGATTGCATTTCTGCGCGATACGCTGCTCTCCGCAGTGAAGCAGTTTGCAGACGGCTTGGCACAGGCGCTGAAGAACTCGGCAACCAGCAAGACCGGTTGGTGCTACTTCCGCGACGCATATCTTTTCCCGGGCATCATCCACATCACCTGCTGGGGCTTCGGCAAGATCCTCGACAGTGTGGGCACGGCGACGGAGAAAGAAGCAGCCGCAGAGGCGGGCGCGGCGCAGACGCCCGATCAGGAAGGAAGTGACGCTCCGGCAGCGCAGCCGGGGCAGGCTTAACGCAAAGGAAGGTGCGTGAGATGAATGCGACAAGCATTGCGATTAATCTTGCTGGCTGCCTTGTGGCTTTCGTTGCCGGCTGGTTTCTGTTCCGCTCAATACACTCTGACGGAAAGCGAGCTGACGACGCTCGAAAGCAACTTGACACAGCTGGAGAAGAACAACGCGCAGCTCACGACGCTGTACGAGAGATCTCAAGCGGACTTGCAGACAGCGCAGACACGGTGCAAGGACTTGCAGACGCAAACGGAGGCGCTCAAGAAGCAGCTCAACGAATCGAAGGCGCAGGTACAGACATTGCAAGCGCAGTTGACGCAGCTCAGAGCGCAGGCGCCGAGAGCAGACAACTCATTGACGACAGCAGAGAGCGGATTACAGAAAGCGAAAGCATCATTCGAGGCGTCCGAGAGAGAGCACGAAAAGACTGAGAGCAGGCTCAGAGCGCAGAAAACAGCGTGGCAGCTTATCTCAGGCGGGTTATTCTTGGCATTCATATTCTGACCGAGAGGGTTGCGGGGCTGCGGCCTCGCGGCCCTCTTTTTGTTTACGACAAATTATATATAAGCCACGATTAAATGCCTAAAAATCGAAAAATATTCCAAAAATCTTTAATTTATGGGTTTACAAAATATTAAATAAGGTGTATTATTAAGGCAAGATAAGGGAACAGGAAACCGACAGGAGGAACCAACATGAAGAAGCTGAACGAAGCCGAGAGAACGATTTTTGATGCCGCGAAGGACTACCTCCTTTCCTATCGTGGGAAGCTAGTTTTCAAGCCGAAAGAGGTTTACATGGCGCGCTACGAAGGGCTACGTGATATGGCACTGATCCTCGGGGCGACTACGCAGAGCGATCTTAAAGAAATCATAGAGCAGGCAAGAAAAGAAGTGAAAGAGCTTATTGAATAGCCGAAACGCCCGCGAGGGCGTCCAGGCAGGACAGCAACCCACCCGCTGATGATGGCAAGCTAGAAAGGAGAATACCGAAATGAAGAAATTCTATTGCGTGACCAGCTCCGTAGACGACTACGGCAGATGCACAGCAGCAATCACGGCAGAGTGCGAGGCAGACACGAAGCCGGAAAGCAAGTTCACATCGACAAACCGCAAGGACATCTACAGCGACTGGTTTGACAGCCTCAGCGAGGCAAGAGAGTTTGCAAAGAGCGCACGGGAAGTGTAAAGAAAGGAAGGGCTACACATGAAAAACGAAAAGACCTACGACATGATTGACGAGAGCTACGAGCAGAAGTTTGGTTCCACCGAGTTTTGCGGCGACACCTACCTGCTCATTCAGGAGCCGTTCATGGACAATAACCGCTTCGGCGAGGCAGCTTACTTCGCCCGGGCAATTAAAGTCGGAGACAAGTTCGACGACGACGATCAGGTCAAATGCTACATGGTCGAGTGGAAGATTGTTGACCCGGAAACCGACGACGGCGCGCAGGCTTGCGATTGGGACGAGGCTGAGGACGTCGAATTTGAAACCTACGTCTACTACGAGCACGGTTGTTGGATGTTCTGAGAGGAGGGAGAGTAATGAGAAAGGAATGCGTCACGATTGCAGCGCACAAAGAAGCCTATGTGCCGGGGGATTGCATCGGGAAAGCAATGACGGTCGGAGAGCTTAAGAGCCTGCTGGAGGATTTCAACGAAGATGCGTCGGTGCTTGTCTCGAATGACGATGGGTACACCTACGGAGCGGTCACGGAGTTTTGTCTTGGCAATGCCGACTACGACGGCTGAGAGGAAGCTCAGAAAGGAAGAAGCCGAAACAGCCCTATGGGGCTGTCTGCCGGAGACAGTCTACCGGCACTGATGAGGCAGACAGAAAGCGAAAGGAGAAATCGGAATGAACGTTTACGAAGAAAAGCAGGCCGCCCGCAAGGCGCGTTATGAAGCACGCGCGGCAGAGAGTACGGAGAGGGCGAACCTCTCGCACAAGATGGCAAGCGCTATCCCGTTTGGGCAGCCGGTGCACGGGGTGCGCGATCGCAGCTACCGCGACAAGATTGGCAAGCATATGGACAAAGCCATCGAGGCAAGCGGCAAGGCTGCCTACTGGCAGAGAAAGGCAGAGGCAGTCGGGCTTGGCGGCATCAGCTCGGATGACCCGGACGCGGTAAAGAAGCTTACCATGAAGCTGGAAAAACGCACGAAGCAGCAGGACTACATGAAGGCTGTCAATGCGGCGCTCCGGCTTAAAGACACCGCGAAAGGCGACGCACGATTGGCAGCACTCGGCATGGGGCCAGATGAGGTTGCAGCACGCCGCAAGCCGAATGAGTTCGGGCGCATCGGAGTTTTTCCGCGCTGGATGCTGTCGAACAACGGCGCAGAGATTCGCCGGATCAAGCAGCGCATCAAAGATCTCCAGAAAGCACAGGAAAGAGAGGACGAAGCAGAGGACATTAAGACGGATCTCTACACGTACCGCATCGAGGACAATCGCGTGCAGTTCGTCTTTGACGGCAAGCCCGAACCCGTTGTACGCGGGATTCTCAAGCGCTACGCGTTTCGCTGGAGTCCCTCCCGCGGCGCATGGGTGCGGCAGGCCACCGCGAACGGCATCTACGCCGCAAAGAGCGTCCGCAAAGAGCTCGACGAAATGGCAGAGATTGATAGGGAGGTGTTTTGAATGGGCGAATACAGATCGTTCAAGGGCTGGGAAGCCTTTGCCGAAAAGACCGGCAAGAATAGCTACACCGACTACGTTAAGCCGGGCGACTACGTAGATCAGGAGACTTTCAACTACTTCATGGACGTCATGCCGCCCGTCTCGTGCCGGTACGGGTGCCGCTACTTGCAGATGGGGGAGCCGCACAGCTTTTGCGAGCTTGACGGGGAATATGTTCAGACATACCTGACATTCGCGGGCCGCAATGGCAAGATCTATTTCTGCGGCGCACTCCCACGCGGGTACTATCTCGACGAAAACGGGAAGATGGTTCGTTTCGCGTAACTCCTAGATGTGCTATAATGTATAGCACAAAATTAAATCTAGGAGGGAACCGAAATGGGGAAGGCAGGAACACCGGCAGACGGCAGAAAGAACAATGGACATTGGACGAAAGCAGGGGCCGGTAGGCCACGGCTAAAGCCAGAGGAACGGAAGCAACGACGTTCGCATCAGATCCGCGCTTTTGACGATGAGTATGATATAATCAAGAGATTCATTTCGCTCGTCAGGCAGGATAAGGCGAAATGCGCGCAGGCCGTCTCAATACTTGAGTTGGGAAGTGAAAAGCATGATTGACTTGAAGCCCTGCCCGTTCTGCGGCAGCGCCATCTTGAAGATATACAAGACAAGGACAGCAAGCAGGGGGACCGGCGCGCATAGCGTCTACATCAAGTGTCAAAAGTGTCACGCACGCGGGCCGAAGGTTGCAATCGGCATTGGCGACGATCCAGAAAAAGAGCTGACGGCAGCAGCTGGAGCATGGAACAACCGCATATGAGAAGTCCGTTCTATCAACAACCGCTGGAGGACCGGGCTGTGACAATCTCGCGCGTCCACGCGACGCTGACGTTCCCGTCGAGCATGATTCTGATCTGCGCGATGAATCCCTGTCCGTGCGGCTACTACGGCGATGAGTCGGGCGGACGGACGTGTGAGTGCACGCCGAGCGAGATCCGCCGTTACACGCGCAAGATATCAGGGCCGCTGCTCGACCGCATCGACATCCACATCCGCGTGCCGCGCGTCGCCTATCAGGAACTGACCTCGAAGCGGCGCGCTGAGTCGTCTGAGACGATACGGGGCCGCGTGGAGCAGGCAAGGCAGCGCCAGCTCGCGCGCCTGCAGCCCTTTGGCCGCTTCTGCAACGCCCAGATGAACCATACCATCCTGCAGCGTGTGTGTCCGCTCACGGACGAGGCACAGTCGCTTTTAGAGCTGGCCTTCCGCCGCATGAACTTATCGGCCCGCTCCTACGATAGGATCATCAAGGTCGCGCGCACGATTGCGGACCTCGACGGGGCACCGGAGGAGATTGCAGCCAAGCACATCGCCGAGGCCGTCCAGCTGCGCAGCGACATCGGCCTTTCGGTGGAGTGAACGGCAGAGCGATAGCGAGGCAGCTCCTTTGACCAGATGGCAGGCGACAGGATATAATGGAAGGCATCACGATTCAGACACAATCCAGAAGACAAGATCCAGAAAGGAAGAAAAGAGACGGATGAAGACAGCCGATGTTTTTGTGAATATCCCCGTCAAGAGCATTGCGCGGGCCTATACGTACCGCGTGCCGCAGGAGCTCCAGCAAATCGAGGCGGGCTGGCGCGTATTCGTGCCGTTCGGCAGCCGCAAGGTCGAGGGCTTCGTCGTCGAGACGCACGAGCTTGCGGAAGCGCCGGAGAAGATCAAGCTCAAGGACATCATCGCCGCCGTCGATGAGGAGTGCTGGTTCTCACCGCAGATGATCGAGATCGCGCGCTGGCTCTCGGAGTTCTATCTCTGCTCGCTAGCCGAGATCATGCGGCTCTTCATGCCGGGCAAGAGCGGCCTGCGCATCACCGTGCGCTACGAGGCCGCAGAGAATCAGGCTGACCATATGATGCTCGCGATGCCGGGCTGCCGCGCTATCTACGACTACTTGCGCCGCGAGGGGCCGCAGAAGAAAGCCGCCATCTGCAAGGCGTTGCCCGAGTGGCAGGAGAATGCGGCGGATTTTCTCGACAAGATGCAGAAGTACCACATCGTCCGCAAGGTCTACGAGGCGCAGAAGCGCGACGCGGCCCAGTACGAGAAATATGTCGCGCTCTGCGGCGAGGTCACGCCGCGGCTCCTGGAGGCGTATCGCCGCAAGAAGGCACAGGCGCACCTCCTGGCGCTCTTGCAGCAGGAACCGCCGTTTTCCACGCTCAAGGAGCAGCATGTCAGCCTTGCGACCGTCCACAACCTCGAGGCGGCCGGCCTTGCGGAAATCCGCCGCCGCCGCGTGCTGCGCGACAGCTACCGCGATGCCAAGGCGCTGCATGAGGCAGTGGAGCTGACCGAGGACCAGCGGCAGGTCGTCGCACGCGTCTACCCGGCCATCGATGCCGCGCGCTACCAGGGCTTCCTTCTGAAGGGCGTCACGGGCAGCGGCAAGACGCAGGTCTATATCAGGCTCATCGAAGAAGCGCTCACGCGCGGCAAGACCGCCATGCTGCTCGTGCCGGAGATCGCG
>ENA-ORPK01002435-ORPK01002435.1-human-gut-metagenome-genome-assembly--contig:-NODE-2435-length-12801-cov-3.771850_pt1 | contig 12801 bp, 6 predicted proteins | sample MGYA00242139_ERZ509068 | MGnify/ENA primary metagenome ERZ509068 (study PRJEB26280, sample SAMEA2338687) | human gut metagenome | biome: human gut; feature: human-associated habitat; material: faeces... | reverse complement strand
CTCTGCCCTCTGTGATATGCGCCAAACTAATGTTCTCGGACGGGCTGGGGGGGGGTATGCTTTCAGTAATACCCCTTGGCTTGCAAACTTCCCTGCTGAGGATGGACTGAAATATTGGAACGGCTGGATAATTGGCACTGATTTGCCCGATGGGTTCGATGAACTTAATATCAAGAAAGGGACGGTTGGTAAAGTGCCGTCTTCGGGATATCTCCGGGGCAAAACCATCTATCTGCCCAAGTCGTTCGACTACTTCTATCCTAATGACATTCGAGTAGAAAAGTTTGTTGTGGACAAGGAAAATCCGAAATTATTCTCCGATTATTTTGGAGCTGTATATAAGAAGAACGGCAAAACCAGTTTTTATTCGGTTTCGGAAAGAAAATGGGTAGATGTTACAGGCCAAATACTGCATAAAGCACCGAACAAAAATACTGCCGAAACGTTCGTGGTGGCAGAGGGTACAGTCTGTCTTGATCAGGGCGCATGTTATGATGGATGTTTTGAGAGGATAATAGTGCCGGAAGGTTGCGAATATGCGTTGGATGGCAATTTTGACCATTTGAGTGGATGCAAGTACATAGAACTGCCGTCAACGCTGAAGTATTTTTCAATGTATTCACCCAATGGCGATTCTCAAATAGAAACAGTGCTGAAGGCCAAGGAGGTGCCAAAGACTGACATAAATAACACATTCTACCAGTGTGGACATGTTACGCTCTACGTGCCCAAGGAGTCGCTCGAAAAATATCAGGCAGACTCACGCTACAAAGGCAAGTTCAAGGAAATCAAGGCCATTCCCAACAACGTCGATGTCAATGGTGATGGAAAAGTCAACTCCGCCGACGTTACAACAGTCTACAACTATATTGCGAACCCCGAAGCCACGGGCCTCACATTAGATAAGGTAGACATCAACGGCGATGGAAATGTCAACGCCACCGACATCACTGATTTGTACAATCTCATTCAGATGGAATAGAACAACCCACACGGCTACAGCACCCTTGATGTGCTGTAGAAACGCAGCAACCCCTAACCAATTCGTCAGAACAAGTCTCGACAATTTAGTTAGGGGTTGAAATTATGTAGAATCAGAATGGCAGCAATATATGCCGTCGGATTCTTCCGCAACGCAGTAATGCCGGATTGATATCGGTTATTGCAATTCGCACATTTCAAAACCTGCAAGAACGGCCATGACATGCCTGGCGTTTCAGTGTCAAAATAACAGAAAGATTGTACATTTTCTTTTTGTTGATAAGACTGTGTTAAAAGTTGTTACTACATTTGTCAATGTAAGCCCCCTGTGCAGTCTCGGCAAATGAAAATCAGAGACAAAAAATCTCCAAGCAATGGCGACTGTACGTTTATTAGGGACATGAGAGTGTCTGCCCGCTCCTTGTCAGCACTTTGAGCACCGATGCCTACACGCACGACTAACATAGAATAACAGAATGGAGTAAGCGTAACAGTGGGGGAATGACAATGGGATTATTAAATTTAAACATACAGCTATGAGAAAATTTTACCGCTTTGGTCTGTTAGTGTTGTTGTCAGTGTTTTTCGGTGTAATGGCAGTGGCACAGACAGTTACAGTAAACAACATTGTTTATTATTGCAACACTTATTCGGGTATGGCACAGGTAGAGGACGCTCGAGCGGCAACGGGCGATGTTGTCATCTCTCCAGAGGTGGAGTGGGAGGGGAAGAAATACCCCGTTGTTTATATTTACGAAGGTGCATTTAGGGAAAACACAGCCATCGCTTCGGTGGATTTGCCCGCCTCGGTGAACCAAATGGGAAGGTATGCATTCTATGGTTGCTCAAATCTCTTATCGGTTACGGGCGGTGCGGAAAGGTTTTTAATAATAGGGATTGCCCCCTTTTACGGCACCCCCTTTCTTGAACGTATACCAATCGAATACGGACTGAAGTATTGGAAAGGTTGGGTGATGTACGCTCAGAGTGGCATTGGGTATGATGAGCTTCATATAAAAGAGGGTACAGTCGGCAAACTACCGTTTTCAGGTGTTATCACGGCCAAGACAGTGTATCTGCCAAAAACGTTCATGTTTTTCAATAATGATGAGATGTCCGTAGAAAAGTTTGTTGTGGACAAAGAACATAGAGCATGGTTTTCCGATGATTATGGGGCAATATATGAAAAAGACGGCCAGAACAGTTATTATTCAACTGCAGAACAGGATTGGGATGTTGTGACAGGCCAGACGTTATATAGAGTACCGGTAAGATGTTCTGGCAGCACGTTCCGTGTAGCAGAGGGTACTGTGGTTCTTGCGGAACGCTCATGCATGAACGGTAATTTCGAGAGGTTAATAGTGCCCGAAGGCTGTGAATATGTGTTGCCTGACAATTTCGATGTCTTGAAAAGATGCAAATACATAGAATTGCCGTCAACGCTGAAGCACTTTGAGATGGTTTCTCCCTCGAAAGACAATAATCTCGAGATTGTGCTGAAAGCTAAGGAGGTTCCCGAAACTGGCGACCGCACTGACCCATTCTACGATTGTAGGCACGTTACGCTCTACGTTCCCAAGGAGTCGCTTGACAAATATCTGGCGGATACGCGCTACGGCGGCAAATTCAAGGAAATCAAGGCCATTCCGGATAATGTGGCTCTCAAAGGCGATGTCAATGGTGACGGAAAGGTCAACGCTGCTGACGTTACAACAGTCTACAACTATATTGCGAACCCCGAAGCCACGGGAGTCACATTAGATAAGGTAGACATCAACGGTGATGGAAATGTCAACACCACCGACATCACTGATTTATACAACATCATTCAAGTGGAATAGAACCAATCAGAAGTCAGGAAAAAGATGTCAGTTACGATCTAATGGCTGATTTGGGATAAGTCTCAAGTGCCAATAGGCAGAATGGCGAGACGGCAGGAAGGCCTTTGTTGCAACCTTCCTGCCGTCTGTTGTGGTGTTAGTGTAGCCACGTAGTGTGGCGGCTATGCCCCGATGGGGTTGTTAGCCGTAGATAATCTTGCCGTTTTCGTCGCGATTTTCATCAATGAACGACTTGTTGTATTGTGTCATACCACGCAGTGACATACCCATGTTTGAGAAACCTCCGTCGTGGAAGAGTGTCTGCATTGTTACTTTTCTTGTGAGGTCGGAGAACATGACCACACAGTAGTCTGCACACTCGTCTGCGCTTGCGTTGCCTAACGGTGACATGCGGTCGCTGAAATCGTAGAGGCCGTCAAATCCCTTGATGCCACTTCCTGCCGTAGTGAACGTAGGGGATTGTGAAACGGTGTTGATGCGTACTCCTTTTTCGCGGCCGTAGATATAGCCGAAGCTTCGTGCAATAGATTCAAGCAGCGACTTGGCATCTGCCATGTCGTTGTAGCCGAAGAATGTGCGGTGGGACGCCACGTAGGTAAGGGCCAGCACAGAGGCGTTATCGTTAAGTGCGTCAAGTTTCTTTGCCACTTGAAGCATTTTGTGGAATGAGATGGCTGAGATATCAAGTGTCTTTTCAAGATATCCATAGTCAAGGTCGTCGTATGTGCGTTTCTTGCGCATGTTTACGCTCATGGCGCATGAGTGTAGAACGAAGTCCACTTTTCCCCCCAAGACCTCTTGGGCTTTTTCAAAAAGCTCGGCAAGATCCTCTACTGATGTTGCGTCAGCGGGAATGACTGTGGCGTTTGTCTTTTTGGCGAGTTCGTCAATGGTTCCCATACGACATGCCACCGCAGTGTTGGTCAATACAATCTGGGCACCCTCTTCATGGGCACGCTCTGCCACTTTCCACGCAATAGAAGCATCATTTAAAGCACCGAAGATTATTCCGCGCTTTCCTTTCAGTAAATTATAAGACATAATACTATTGTTATTATATGTTATTTTTTCATGATAATATCTGACACCCCGTTATGCATAACTTTGCCGTACATGGGCGTCTGAGATGCGTAAACACGATGCAAAGTTACTGCTTTTTGCACACTTATTTGTAAAAGTGTGCAAAAAAAGTGCGTCTCCTTGTGTGTGATGTTGTCTGTCTCCTCTTTTTTTTGTGGTATCAATCATTGGGTTGAAAGTTCAGAAGTTAGACTCTCTGAACAGAAATTTGGATTTGGGGGTAAGTGTATGGTCGGAATAAGAAGTGCGGGCAAAACCAAGTTGGTTTTGCCCGCACGGATATTACATACTGCACCGCTTAGCAGTGAACAGGCGCTATTGTCCTGTTATTCTGCCAAGAGCAGTTTCATGAGTTCTACGGCTGAATATGCCACCGATGTTCCAGGGCCGAATATGGCCGAAACTCCTGCTTTATAGAGGAAGTCATAGTCGTTGACTGGGATAACTCCACCGGCAGTTACGACGATGTCCTCACGGCCAAGTTTTTTGAGTTCTTCTATGACTGCAGGTATGAGCGTCTTGTGGCCAGCGGCGAGCGAACTTACTCCAAGTGCGTCAACGTCGTTTTCAACTGCCTGGCGTGCTGATTCGGCTGGTGTCTGGAACAGAGGGCCCATGTCAACATCAAAACCACAGTCGGCATAGCCTGTCGCTACAACCTTGGCACCTCGGTCGTGACCGTCCTGCCCCATCTTGGCTATCATGATGCGTGGTCTGCGTCCCTCTTTCTTTGCGAACTCTTCGGTCAGGCGGCGTGCTTCCTGGAAGTAGCCGCTGTCTTTGCTTTCTGCTGAATACACGTTTGATATAGTTTTGATGACTGCTTTGTAACGTCCGACTACAGCCTCGCAAGCGTCGGAGATTTCGCCAAGGGTACAGCGCAGGCCGGCAGCCTTGACAGCGAGGTCGAGAAGGTTGTTCTCGCTCTTCTTGCCGTCTTGGAATTCCTGTACGCACTTGGTGATTTCGGCCAGAACGGCTTTGCATGCTTCGTTGTCTCGGTTTTTGCGAAGTTCGGCGAGTCCTGCTTCTTGTTGTTTGCGTACGGCCGTATTGTCTATTTCAAGGATATCGATAGGGTCTTCGTGGTCAAGTCTGTACTTGTTAATGCCCACGATGACTTGCTTGCCCGTGTCGATGCGGCCCTGTGTGCGTGCGGCGGCTTCTTCGATGCGCATTTTGGGTACACCGGTTTCGATGGCCTTTGCCATGCCTCCGAGTTTTTCAATTTCTTCGATGTGTGCCCATGCCTTGTTGATAAGTTCCTGTGTCAGTTTCTCAACGTAATATGAGCCTGCCCACGGGTCAATGTGCTTGCACACCTGGGTTTCATTCTGAATGTATATCTGGGTGTTACGGGCAATTCGGGCCGAGAAGTCGGTAGGCAGTGCGATAGCTTCGTCGAGTGCGTTGGTGTGTAGCGACTGTGTGTGTCCGAGCACTGCTGCCATGGCCTCGATGCAGGTTCTTCCCACGTTGTTGAACGGATCTTGCTCTGTCAGTGACCACCCTGATGTCTGCGAGTGAGTGCGCAATGCCATTGATTTTGGATTTTTGGCACCGAAGCTCTTGACAATCTTTGCCCATAGCAGACGCCCTGCGCGCATCTTGGCAATTTCCATGAAGTGGTTCACTCCAATGGCCCAGAAGAACGACAGTCGTGGTGCAAAAGCATCGACATCTATGCCGGCATTTATACCCGTGCGCAGATAGTCGATACCATCGGCCAGAGTGTAGGCCAATTCTATGTCGGCTGTGGCACCAGCTTCTTGCATGTGGTAGCCAGAGATAGAAATGGAGTTGAACTTAGGCATCTTCTGGGATGTGAATTCGAAGATGTCGGCAATTATTTTCATTGAGAATGCCGGTGGGTAGATATATGTGTTGCGCACCATGAATTCCTTCAGAATATCGTTCTGGATGGTTCCCGCCATCTCTTCAAGTTTGGCGCCTTGTTCAAGACCTGCGTTGATGTAGAATGCCAAAATAGGCAGCACCGCACCGTTCATGGTCATTGACACCGACATCTTGTTGAGTGGAATGCCAGCGAAAAGCACCTTCATGTTTTCGAGTGAGCAAATAGACACGCCTGCCTTGCCCACGTCGCCCACGACACGTTCGTTGTCAGGGTCGTAGCCACGGTGGGTGGGGAGATCAAATGCTACGGAAAGACCTTTCTGACCGCTCGCCAGATTGCGGCGGTAGAAGGCGTTACTCTCTTCGGCTGTTGAGAAACCTGCATATTGGCGAATGGTCCACGGGCGGAAGGGATACATCATGCTGTACGGGCCGCGCAGGAACGGCGGAATGCCCGCCGCAAAGTCGAGGTGTTCCATGCCCTCAAGGTCTTCTTTTGTATAGACGGGCTGGATATCTATCTGTTCCGGAGTTTTCCAGTTGGCAGTGATGCCGTTTTTCTTTTGCCATTCTTGTCCGTTTCCGGCTTCGATGTTGGCGTAGATATCTATGTTGTTGAATGTTTTTCTTGCCATAACTTATATTCCCAATTTAGCGTTAAACTCTTTGAGTGTCTGGAGTTGGTCCACACGCACATGGATAAAGTTCTCAATGCCGGCGGCCTTGAGGTCGTCACTACATGCAGGTGCTCCGGCAATGACGAACAGCGCGCTGTCGCCTACAGCCTTAAAGGCAGGTATGCCATACTCTGCATACTCGTCGTCGCTTGAGCACAGCACCACAATGTCTGCTCCTGCCTTGCGGGCCGCTTCGGCTCCGGCTTCTACTGTCTCAAAACCGAGGTTGTCGATAACCTTGTAGCCTGCTGCAGCAAGAAAGTTGCAGCTGAACTGGGCGCGTGCCTGACGCATCGCAAGGTTACCTATTGTCAGCATGAACGCAACAGGTGTCTTTGCCGCTTTTTCTGTTGACAGTCGGAGAGTCTCAAAGTCGCTTGCCAAACGGCTTGACACAATGGCGGGAATGTCGCCGCCGCTGTCTTTGCATCCGTGGCATCCCTCGATAGGAGTCTTTCCTTCACTCTTTTCTGTGAAGTTGGGGAACTGGTTTGTGCCGAGAATGAATTCCTTGCGCTTGCCAGCGTTGGCATGGCGAGTCTTGTTGGTTTCGGTGATAACGGCCTGCACCTTGCCAGCCTTGGCTTGGGCAAGGAAACCACCATCTTCCTCCACTGCAAGGAAAAGTTTCCAGGCTTGTCCGGCGAGTGCATCGGTGAGGTGCTCTACAAAGTAGCTTCCTCCCGCTACGTCAACAATCTTGTCGAAGTGGCACTCTTCCTTGAGAAGCAACTGCTGGTTGCGGGCTATGCGCTCTGCAAATTCGTTTGGAGTTTCAAAGGTCTCGTCAAACGGAGCTACAACAATGCTCTCTACACCGGCAAGAGCGGCCGACATGGTCTCGGTCTGGGTGCGAAGCATGTTGACATAGCTGTCAAACAAGGTGAGGTTGTAGCTTGTGGTGGTGGCGCATACATGCATCTTGGCGCTCTCCTTGCACGGAGTGTATTGGCTTACAATCTGTGCCCACAGCATACGTGCGGCACGGAACTTTGCTATTTCCATGAAGTACACACCGTTGATGCCCATATTGAATTTGATGTTGTTTGCGGCAAGCTCGGGAGCTATGCCTGCATCGGTCAGCTCCTGCATATACTCGTTGCCCCATGCCAGAGCGTAGCCCAGTTCCTGATAACTGTAGGCTCCGCTGTCGGTCAGAGTGGCGGAGTTGATTCCTATGGTGCGGAAATAGGGATAGTCGGCAAGTGCCTCTACTGCCTCTTTCAAATGTGGAAGAACAGCTGACGTGTCTTTGCCCTTGGAAAGCATTTTTTCAATGGGGTCGAAGTTTACAGAACCCCTGACGGCTTTCTTGTCGTAGCCTTTCTTGTCGAAGTAAGCGGCCAGGATTTTTGCCAGTTCCACCGTGTGGCGTTGACAAGTAGTGAAGTTCAGCTCAACACAGTCTGCACAAATGCCGTTGAGCAGGGTGTCGATGTACTCCGAGTTCAGTTTGTTGGCCGGAATCTTAAATCCCAGAGAGTCAATACCTCTGTTGAGAATGTCCAAAGCCTTGGCGTTTGCCTCCTTCGGACAGTCGCACACAATGTTCTGGCGAACGTACCACACATTGTCTGCTTTTTTGTTGCCTCTTACGTAGGGAAATTCACCTGGAAGGGCATTGGTAGTGGCGAGGTCTTTGATGTCCTCTCTTTGGTAGAAAGGCTGCACATTGAAACCCTCGTTGGTGCGCCACACCATTCGTTTGTTGAAATCGGCTCCTTTCAAGTCGACTTGGATTTTGTCAAGCCATTCTTGTTTGCTAACAGGAGCGAAATCAGAAAAAAGTTTCTTGTTTTCCATGTATTTTTATGACCATTTAAATGAATTGTCCTTAATTCAGTCCCAAAAGTACGTTTTTTTTAGTTCTCGGCAAAAAAATGTAGTCATAAAAAGGTTTTTACGTATCTTTGTGGCGATAATGGAGTGTAACTGTGCTATATTATGCTTTCGATAGTGTTGCACGGTAAACTCTGGAGAGAAAAGAATTGTTGCTAATTTTTATTTGAAAATCAGAATGAATTTTTTTGCAGAAAAAGTAATGTGTGCGCTGTTGGGTGCTCTCGGTCTTGCGGTAGTGTCGGCCTATGCCGATGGTGCTGCGGACATGCCCAATGCCGATGGTGTTGCATCGTGCGCACTGGCCCCCAATGTGATGAACCGTCTGGACAAGCGCCTGAAAGACAATGTATGGGGCGCCTACTGGATTGGCGTACCCAATGAGAATGCCCGTGAGTATGGAGTTCGCCTGTTTCGCAAGAAGTTTGCTCTGTCGGCCGCTGACTTGGGTGGGAATTTCCTTGTGCATGTGTCGGCTGACGAACGCTATAAACTGTATGTCAACGGCAGGGAGGTCAGCGACGGGCCTTCAAGAGGCGACTTGCTCAACTGGAAATTTGAGACGCTGGACTTGCGCCCCTATCTGCGTGAGGGCGATAATGTGCTTTGTGCCGAGGTGTGGTTTTTCGGTACAGCCCGACCTGTTGCACAGATGACATACGGTGAGTGTGGCTTTCTGATTCAGGGTGACACAGAGCGTGAGGATGTTGTCAACACCAACGGTAGTTGGCGATGCCTGACTAATGAGGCCTACTCTGTTTGTCGTGCGGGAAGTGTGAGAGGCTACTTTGCCGTTGGTCCCAATGAGCAGGTTGATATGAAGAAGTTTCCGCATGGTTGGCTTGGCACGGACTTTGATGACTCGAAATGGAAAAACGCCTACGGACAGTTTCGCGCCGCATTGAAAGGCTATCCAGACTATGGGTTCCGCCAGCTGACACCGCGCACTATCCCACAGATGGAAAAACGCCCTTGCAACCCTCTCGTAGTTCGTCAGTTGCAGACTGGCAGTGATACGGTAAACTATTCGTTGAAATCGGCAAAAGAATTTTCTGGCATCGTAGTGCCTAAGAACAGTCGGACGACAATTCTGCTGGACCAAAAGGAATTGGTTACGGGCTATCCGTACGTGTGCCTGTCGGGTGGCAGAGGGGCAACTGTTACTGTAGGGTATGCCGAAACCCTGTTTGACAAACAGCCTAATGGACAGCTATTGCCGTTGGGAAACCGTGACAAGGTTGATGGTAAAGTGTTCCTGGGGTGTAAAGACCGCATTATTTGCGATGGAACGGCTGATTTCCGTTACACACCGTTGTGGTGGCGCACGTGGCGTTACATGTTGCTGGAGGTAGTGACTGGTGACGAGCCTCTTCGTGTTGACAGTGTCTGCGGAGTTACCTCAATGTATCCGTTTGAGAGGGTCAGCACCTTGACGGCAGACGAAGATGCCGACATCGACAAGATGCTTGATGTGGGGTGGCGCACGGCCCGACTCTGTGCTAACGAAACATATATGGATTGTCCCTATTATGAGCAGTTGCAGTATTTCGGTGACACACGCATTCAGACAATGGTGACCATGTTCAACACCCGCGACTCTCTCATGCTTCGTCAGGCTCTGGAAATGGGTAGGCAGTCAATGGTGTCTGATGGTCTGACCCGAAGCCGCTACCCATCTTCTTTTTTGCAGATTATTTCAAGTTATTCCTTGTCGTGGAGCGGCATGGTCTATGACTATTGGATGTATCGTGACGACCCGCAGGAAGTGAAGCGTCTGTTGCCTGCCGTCAGAAGCGTTCTGGCATGGTATGAGCAGTTCTTGCGACCTGACGGCAGTCTGGAGAAAATTCCGTTCTGGTTCTTCTGCGACTGGGCAGCCAACTTTCCTATGGGTACGCCGATAAGGCAGGACGATGGCTATTCGGCCTATCAAGACCTCGCTTTCCTGATGGCTCTTGACGAGGCGGCAGCAATGGAACACGCTCTGGGCATTGAGGGCATGGCACTGCATTACGAAGCTCTGGCCAAACGTATTCGCAGCAAATTCTCCGAACACTATTGGGACAGCGAACGCCAGCTGTTTGCTGACACTAAAGACAAGCGCAACTATTCGCAACATACCAATATAATGGCTATTATATGTGGTGTTTTGCCGCAGGGGCAGGAGACCGACCTGTGTAGGAAAATTCTTGAAGACAAGTCGCTCACCCAGGCTACAATATATTTTCGTTACTACCTCTTCGCTGCCATGAAGAAGGCGGGACTTGCGGATAGATTTCTCGATGAACTTGGCATCTGGCGACAGCAGCTCAAAGAAGGGATGACCACATGGGCAGAAACGCCTGAACCAACCCGCTCAGATTGCCACGCATGGGGTGCAAGTCCCAATGTGGAACTATTCAGGTGTGTTCTCGGAATCAGTAGTCAGGCACCAGGCTTCAGCAAGATACAGATAAAGCCTGCTTTAGGGAAGCTCAAGCAGATAAGCGGCTCTATGCCTCACCCTAAAGGCACTATCAGTGTGTCGCTAAAACTCTTGCCTAATGGAAAACTCGAAAAAAAGATTTCTGTGCCGCAAGGTGTTGAATGTGAATTCGTTTGGAATGGCAAAACAGAAATAATTTCTCGGTAACAGACAGACAATGGCATTCATAGCGCCAGACGAAGCTCTGGGTGCTTTTTATAATTACTGCTATGTGTTTCGCAAACGCATAGCAGTTTTTTTACTATATATAATAATGTTGCGTGGCGGTCACCGTGGAGTAGTGTCTTTGGTACAGAGTTATCCGTTTAGCCCAATTCGGTCGTCAGGACGCCATTTGCGACCTAACGACCGAATTGGATTTTCGCCTGAAAACAAGAAAAAAAACTTTGATGAGAAGAATTTTTTGTGTTGTTTAACCGTAAATGAAGAATAATTGATATATTTGCCAGCGAAAAGATATATTATAAAGAAAACTCTGTGTGATTGTTTCTTGTCTGGGTTGTCAAGTCCAGATGTCGAATGTGCATATCCATTTATTAACTCTAATTATTAACGCTATGATTAAACATGTACGTTTTCTTGTCTTGTCACTCCTGACCGTTTTGGGATTTGGGGTGAACCAGGTATTTGCAGACGGTACTTTTGTCGATGGCTTGTATTATCTTTTTGATAACGGCAATTGCGTGGCTACTGTTACATATCCTGGGCCAAACGCACCTGAGAAGGCTGGCGACAACAGCTATTCCGGTGCAATTGAAGTACCCGCCACAGTCTACTATGACGGGTTTGAGTATGCAGTAACCAAGATTGGCAACCAAGCGTTCCGCTATTCCACGGTTACATCGTTGAAGCTTAATGAAGGTCTGCTGTCTACCGGCACGTCGGCATTGAACAACATGTCAGAGATTACCGAGCTCACATTCCCCAACAGTTTCACGACTATTGGAAACGGAGACCCCTTGAGCGGGTGTGGCAAGCTGGCAAAGATTACTTTTGGAACAGGCATGGCCACTGTGGCACAGGGTTTCTGCTTCTCTGGTACACCTGTAAAGGATTTGTACTGTCTTTCAACAACTCCGCCTCAGGTTGGAGGATACTTCATGGCCGGCTGTCAGACAGCCAACATACACGTGTATGATGCTGTTGCCGCAGCCTATTCTGCAAAATGGAAAACAATAGGATGGGGAGTAACTCCTAATATCGTGGCTGACCTCATTATGCCTATGACATGGGCGGACTTCCAGAGCTCTCTTGCAACCTATAAGGGTTATGGTGTGAAGACCGGTACTGCTCCTGGCGTATTCCCCGTTGCAACGGCTGAAGCATTCCTGAATGCCATTGCCGCCGCTGAGGCCCTGACCGAAAGCGCCACTTCTGACGAGATGAAACAGGCGTGCAAGAATCTTGAAACTGAATATAAGGCTCTCCAGACAGCTGCTGTCAATCCTCTTACTGCAGGCTACTATTATATTGTAAGCAACTTCGAAGCCTACAATAATAAGTTTGGAGTTTATCCGGCAATCTTTACGACACCTGACTTCAAGAGTAAGAACGGTGCGTCGATGTGTCTGTATGACATGTTTGACGAGAAGAATGCCAACTTTATCTACAGACTGACAGCTAAAGAGGGTGCTGACGGATATTTCTATGCCCAGAACATGGGTACCAATTGGTATCTCAACACTGGTGACGGTGACACTTGGTATGGCGAAAACACCACATGTTCTGAAACCGCCCTCAACGCACAGTGGTTCCGTCCTTATGGTGTGGGTACAGGCAAGTATTGGATTGCAGACGAGACCGACCAACGTGTCAGCCGCGCAATCAGCAATTCTTCGTCGCTCCCACAACGCAGTTATGTTTTCGGTTGGACAGTGTTCGAAGATGTTGTGGCAGATAATGTCACGGGCTACAACACTTGGAGCCTCATCCCTGTTCCTGAAGACAGCGTAACAAAGTTCGTTGCCAAAGCAGCAGAGGAAAAAGCAGCAGTCTGGCGGCGTTTGATCTGGCTGCCGCTGCAAAAAAATGACGCCAGTAG
>ENA-ORPK01002434-ORPK01002434.1-human-gut-metagenome-genome-assembly--contig:-NODE-2434-length-12802-cov-4.458225_pt1 | contig 12802 bp, 9 predicted proteins | sample MGYA00242139_ERZ509068 | MGnify/ENA primary metagenome ERZ509068 (study PRJEB26280, sample SAMEA2338687) | human gut metagenome | biome: human gut; feature: human-associated habitat; material: faeces... | reverse complement strand
GGCGGAACATAAATTAAAATTTTTGATTAATATTGGTTAAAGCCAAAATTAACTTAACTACGCTTTAAACATTAAGATGAGGGGAAAAATGAAAGATAAATTTTCAACAAAAAGTTACTTTGAAAAACTTAATAAATATTGGCAAGCGGCAAACTATCTTTCCGCAGGGCAGTTATATTTGCTTGATAATCCGCTTATGCGCGACCACGAACTTTGCATGGACGACATCAAGAAAAAACTTGTTGGGCATTGGGGAACAGTTCCTGGGCAAAACTTTGTTTATGCGCATTGCAATCGAATTATAAATAAATTTGATAAGGACATTTTGTTTATTTCTGGCCCTGGGCATGGTGGGAATTTTTTAACCGCAAACAGTTATTTGGAAGGTGTTTACAGCGAGGTTTATCCTGAAATTTCGCAAGATAGGGAAGGGATGAAAAAACTTTTCAAACAATTTTCTTTTCCAGGCGGAATTGGGTCGCACTGTGTTCCAGAAACCCCAGGTTCAATTCATGAAGGCGGGGAACTTGGCTATTCTCTTGCCCATGCTTTTGGCGCGGTTTTGGATAATCCGTCTTTAATTGCTGTAACCGTTGTTGGCGACGGCGAGGCTGAAACAGGGCCTCTTGCAACATCGTGGTTTGGCTGCAAATTTATCAATCCAAAAACCGACGGCGTTGTTCTTCCGGTTCTTCATTTAAATGGATTTAAAATTTCAAACCCAACAATTCTTTCTCGTCTTTCAAACAGGGAACTTGAAAATTTGTTTGATGGCTATGGCTATAAGCCTCATTTTGTTGAGGGGAGCGACCCAATTAAAATGCACGAAAAAATGGCAAAAGCAATGGATGAATGCGTTTTGGAAATTTCAAAAATTAAGAACATGAAAGAGGGCGCAGAAATTAAATTCCCAATGATCATTTTGCGAACGCCAAAAGGTTGGACTTGCCCAAAAACGGTTAACGGAAAACAAATTGAGGGTTCGTTTAGGGCGCATCAAGTTCCTCTTGCAATTGAAAATGAAAAGGATCTTGAAATTCTTAAAAACTGGCTTTTAAGTTATAATCCGAATGAACTTTTTGACGAAAATTATAAACTTTCAAGCGAAATTGCCGAGATTTTACCAAAAGGCGAAAAGCGAATTACAGTCTCGAAATATGCAAACGGCGGACTGCTTTTAAAAGACCTTAAAACGCCTTCAATTGATAAATATGCCGTAAAATTTAAAGGACACGGAATGGTTAAGGCTCAGGATATGCTTGAACTTAGCGGATATATTCGCGATTTGTTTGTTCTTAACAAGGAAAATAAAAACTATCGTATTTTCAGCCCAGACGAGGCAATGAGTAACCGCTTATATAAAGTTTTTGATGTTGAAAACAGAGCATTTGACGCGAAAATTTATGATTTTGACGACAAACTTTCGCCTTCAGGAAGGGTTCACGACTCTTTCCTTTCGGAGCATCTTTGCGAAGGAATGTTGGAAGGATATTTGCTTACGGGTCGCCACGGAATGTTCGACAGTTATGAGGCGTTTATTCGTGTTGTTGACAGTATGGTTGCGCAGCACGCAAAATGGCTTAAGGTTTGCAACGAAATTGAATGGAGAAAACCAATTTCTTCGCTTAACCTTATTTTAACAAGTAATGTTTGGCAGCAAGACCACAATGGATTTACGCATCAAGACCCAGGATTTTTGGATCATATCGTAAGCAAAAAAGCGGATGTTGTTCGAGTTTATCTTCCAGCCGATGCAAACTGCTTGCTTTCTTGCTATGACCACTGCGCAAAAAGCAAAAACTATGTTAACACAATTGTTGCGTCAAAACATCCTCGTTGGCAATGGCTTTCAATTAAGGAAGCGAAAGAACATTGCGCAAAAGGTGTTAGCGAATGGACTTGGGCGGGAATGAACGACACGGCGCACCCAGATTTGGTTATTGCGTCTTGTGGCGACACGGCAACCGTTGAATCGCTTGCAACAATTTCGCTTTTGAAGAAACTTCTTCCAAAACTTAATGTTCGTTTTGTTAACGTTGTTGACCTTATGAAACTTGTTTCAAACAAAGCGCATCCTCATGGACTTACGGACAGCGAGTTTAACGCGTTTTTCACTTTGAACAAGCCAATCATTTTCAATTTCCATGGCTATCCAACTTTAATTCATCAATTAACATATAACAGAAAAAATCGAAATATCCACGTTTCGGGCTATCAAGAAGAAGGAACAATAACAACTTCGTTTGATATGTGTGCGCTTAACAAAACCGACAGATATAATCAACTTTTGAAAATAATTAAATATATTGATTTGCCAAAAGAAAAAGCGAACGAAATTGCGAAATTTGCAAAAGGTAAATTAAAGCAAAACCACGACTATATACGCGAGTTTGGTGTCGACATGCCGGAAATTGCAAACTGGAATTGGAACGAAAATTAAATTTTGGCATTTGTTTTTGTTGAAAAACATTATAAAAATCTATCCTATTAAATTGCTAATGTATTTTAAAGACCAGGTTTTGAAAAGGGATTTAAAAATCTAATTGCAAATAAATGTCGTGTTTGCGGCCGAAAACGACTGAAATAAAACCAAAAAAATAAGCAAAAGAGATGCAACAAAAAGCAAGTTTCATGCTGGGTGTTGCATTTTTTCATAATTTATAGTATAATACTTATGAAGGCGCAGTATTCTAGTCGAACAGACTTGCCCACAAGACGTTAAAAGCGTTAAATGGCACAACTGTGAAGTTTCTTGTGTTGGCTTTGGTTGCCCAAACCGGGGCTGATGCTGGAAGTTAAGATTTTTGGGAGCACTGTAACGGCATACAGAGCGCGACCCAGATTTCGTGGAGACCCAAGTTTTGGTGGTTTCGCAAAGAAGGCACCTCTTGGGGAAGAACCTGCATTGCGGTAAAAAAATTGCTGTGTGCAGTGTAGCCAGCCTTGAGTGAAGTGTTGGGATGAAGTTAACTGGCTAATTTAGTTTGGCCAAACAAATTTAGTCAAAGCTTATAACTGGCAAGCTTTTGAAATTCACTTTGCAAAAAAGGATAAGGACGAATCTCTGTTTGTTTGAGAAATTCTCTAGACTGTTCGCGTCAAGTGGCGCGGTTCGCTTCGGGGATTATAGTGTGGTCTAAGTGGCGATTCGGTGATGTCAACCCCTTAAAAGGAAACTGCTTATTCGGCGACGAAAAGTGGGGAAGCGGGAAATCCAACCGAACCTATGCTGCAAGGTTTACCCGGATTTGCGAGACCTTTGACGGAAAGAAGGAAATAATACATATCCTTCTTTTTTTATGCTTGTTATATAAAAGAAAATATGTTATTATAATATTGTATGGAAAATAATCTAGATAAAACCGAAAATAATTCAAGCCAGGAGCCTTCGAAAGAACAAGACGGGGCTTTGCCGAAAACCGATTTAAACGAACAAAAAACCAAAAAGGCCGATTTAAAATCGGCGGCTAACAAAGCGTCAAAGAAAAAGGTTCAACCATGGTGGGTTTGGCCAATTAAAATTCTTGTTATTGCAATGAGCCTTTCGCTTGCTTTCAGCGTGCTTAGCGAATTTTTGCTTTCAAGCGTTGGAATTGCCGTTTCCGTTGTTGTTATTGTTTTCTTCGTTTCGCTTGGAATTATAACCGATATGATTGGAGTTGCGGCAACCGCTTGCGCAATTGAGCCTTTTGCGGCAATGTGTTCAAGAAAAGTTCGAGGGGCAAAAGTTGCAATGGCGCTTGTTAAAAATGCGGAAAAGGTTTCAAGCATTTGCTGCGACGTTTGCGGAGATATTTGCGGAATTCTTTCGGGAACAGCGGGGGCAGCGATAACTGTTAAGCTAATTTCCGAAAGTATGGGTAACTCTCTTCAAATTTTAATAGCGGGGGCGGTTAGTGCAACAATTGCAGGCTTGACAATTTTTGGAAAAGCAATGTGTAAAAAGTTTGCAATTAACAACTGTTCAAAAATCATTCTTGGCGTTGGAAAATGTTTCAGCATTTTTTCAAGAAAAAAGAAAACCGAAAAACAGGGCAAAAAATAAGCCTTGTTTTTTTTGTTTAAAAATTTTTAAAAAATTTTGGCAGACCCTATTGCAATTTATTTTTATATATGATATGATTGCAATCGTTGAGATCAACTTGGCTTTTCGCCTTCCCGAAAATGCCAAGTTTTTTTAAACCCAAATTTAGCCGACAGCATAAAAATTTTTACCCGCAACTTTTATTATCCACAATATTTGCCCAAAATATTGTTGGAGTAGGACTGAGAAAATCTTATTTGCGAAAACAAATTGTGAAGCGGTCAAAATTTCCATTAATCAAAAATTTCGCCTTGGCACAAAAATTTTAATGTCAAAATTTTGAGATGAGGTTTGGCGCAAATAATAAATTAATTTGTCTTTGGCAAAATAAAAAGATAAATGGAGCAGGCAAAAATTTAAAGTGGCGGGGAAAGAGAAAACTTAAATTTGGGTTTATGGCAAAAATTAAATCAGCTTGATGAAGGGCTGATTTTTTTCTTCAACAAAAAATTTAAGGTGCTATGCAAAAGTTAAGAGATGTATGCTATGGGGCAGTTATGAATATTCATTTATATTTATAAATTTTGAATGTATGAAAATTGATATTATAAATTTTTATAAAAAATTGCATAAATTTTTATGCAAAAATCGCTTGCATATTTATAAATTATGATGTATAATCATTCCAAACCTTGAAAAGGAACCTGAATATTTATGAATTTATAAATATTCATAATCGCTAAATAGCCCTAAAATAGGCGCATGTAGCGATTTTTGTTAGGAAGGAAAAAGGTTAAAGCCAAAAATTCAAATTTGGCAAAAAAGTTTGCATAGTACTTGCATAGCACCTGTTAAGAAAAATTTTAAGGAGATTGAAAATGGCGCGCTCAGTTAGACAATCGAAAATTTTAGAACTCATTTCAACAAGAGAAATTGAAACTCAAGACGAACTTGTTGAATGTTTACGCAATGCAAATTTTGATATAACCCAAGCAACAATTTCAAGAGATATTAAAGAACTTGGCCTTATTAAAATTTTGAGCGCAGAAACTGGAAAATATAAATACTCACTTGTTGATTCCGGCGAGCAAGCAATTTCAAACAAATACATTTCAATTTTTAAAGAAGCGGTTATCTCAATTAAGCCCGCACAAAACCTTGTTGTTTTAAAAACAATTAAATCAATGGCTTCCTCAATTTGCTCTTTAATCGACAAGTTAAATTTAGATTCCGTTATGGGCGCGGTTGCTGGCGATGACACTGTTATGATAATTTTGCCAACAAATGATGCTGCTCATAAAGTTGTTTACACCCTTGAAAACTTAATTCATTCGAATTAAATTCCTATATAACCCCCTTAAAAAAAATCCACGGAATGTTCCGTGGATTTTTATTGTTGATTAAAGCTTTGTTTAACGCAATTTAACCATTGTTGAGGCGTTTCTTCGAATGTCATCGTCAATTGCTGCATAGTGTTTTTTTGTTGTGTTAACATCTTTGTGGCCTAAAACGTCGGCAACAATATAAATGTCGTGAGTTTCGCGATATAAACTTGTTCCGTAGGTGCTTCGAAGTTTGTGAGGGGAGATTTTTTTAAGAGGGGTCACCGCTTGCGCATATTTTTTAACAAGATTTTCAACCGCGCGTGGGGTTATTCTTTTTCGTTGAAGAGAAAGGAAAAGCGCTTGTTCGTTTGGGTTGATGTCTGTTAATTTTTCTCTTGCTTCAAGCCATGTTTCAAGGGCTTGTTTAATTTCGTTTGAGAAATATAAAACAACCTCATTTCCGCCTTTTCGCGTTATTTTGAAACTGTTTCCTTCCAAGTTTATGTCGGAAACATTAAGCCCAACAAGTTCGCTGATACGAATTCCGGTTCCAAGAAATGTTGTTAAAATTGCGACATCGCGCTCTCTTGTTTTGCGGTTATACGTGATTTCGCGCTTTGTAAGATTTTCAGGGCATTCTGCTTCGTCAAGAAGACGAGCAACTTCGTCTGGTTCAAGGCGAATTATCTCTTTTTCGTGTATTTTTGGCGTTGCAATTTTGGTTATAACATTCGAAGATATAAGGTCGGAGTTAAAAAGAAATTTAAATAAACTTCGAATTGCCGAAAGTTTGCGTGCTTTCCCTTTTTCCTTATTAATATGAACTTTTCCGTCCTTCTCAAAATAGGAAACGTAACTTAAAAATCTTTCAACATCGCGAGATTTAAGCTTGTCAAGGTCGGAAAGGTCAATTGATTTTGGGGTTTTACCATAAACATTGCCAAGATAGGTGAAAAAAAGTTTAAGGTCGGTTAAGTAGTTAACGCGGGTTAGAGAAGAGGTGTTGTTTTCAATTGAAATAATAAAATCTTGAACATATGGTGGAAAAAACATAAGTTCTTCTTGAATTTTCTTTTGATTAATTAAATCTCTTTCGGTGTGATAACTGACTTTTGCCATATATGAAATTATGGTATAAAACAACTTAATTTGTCAAATAATTTAACAATATTAAAGAAAAATTAATGCATAACACTCTATATGTTGTGTGCTATGCAAAGCATAATACACAAGCGAGTTAAGAAATATTTTCATTATATTTGCAAAATGCGTTTATTTTGTTTTATAATACAATGTAAGTTACACATAAGGAGAAAAATATGATTTCAATTGACTTAATCAAAACAGACCCTGAACGCGTTACCAGGGCAATTGAAAAAAGAGGAATGAAAATTGATTTTGCACCTCTTTTGGAACTTGACAAAGAAAGACGCGAAAACCTTGTTAAAGTTGACGAACTTAAAGCAAAGAGAAATGCAGAAAGCGCAAAAGTTCCTATGCTTAAAAAGGAAGGAAAAGATTGCAGCGCAATTTTTGCCGAAATGAAAGAACTTGGCGAAGAAATTTCAAAGCTTGACGAAAAAGTTTCGGAACTTGAAAACAAAATTTTCGAATTTCTTGCTCCAATTCCAAATTTGGTTGATGAAGATATTATTGCTGGGGGCAAAGAGGCGAACCAAGAACTTAGAGAATTTGGGAAAAAACCTGAATTTTCGTTTAAGCCACTTAGCCACATTGACATTTGCAAAATAAACGGATTTATTGATTATGAACGTGGAGCAAAAATTGCTGGAAACGGAAGCTGGGTTTACACTGGCGAAGGCGCAGAACTTGAATGGGCAATTTTGAACTACTTTATTTCGGAGCATCTTGCAGATGGCTATCGTTTCATGTTGCCACCTCATATGCTTAACTATGAGTGCGGTTTTGTTGCGGGACAATTCCCTAAATTTGACAGCGAAGTTTATTGGCTTGACGAAAAATCTAAAACAAGCCGTTTCCTTCTTCCAACAGCCGAAACACCACTTGCAAACTTATATCGCGGAGAAATTATCCCACAAGAGCAACTTCCAATTAAGATGTTTGCCTACACACCTTGCTATCGTCGCGAAGCAGGAAGTTATCGCGCAGAAGAACGTGGAATGATTAGAGGACACCAATTCAACAAAGTTGAGATGTTCCAAATAACAACAAAAGATGGTTCCGATAAAGCGTTTGACGAACTTGTTGCAAAGGCTGAAAACCTTGTTAAGAAACTTGGTCTTCATTTCAGAACCTCGAAACTTGCCGCAGAAGACGTTTCTGCAACAATGGCAAGAACTTATGACATTGAAATTTGGATTCCAAGCATGGGAATTTATAAGGAAGTAAGTTCCGCATCTAACGCAAGAGACTATCAAGCACGCCGCGGAAACATTCGTTATCGCGACAGCGAAACAAAGAAAACAGAATATGTTCACACTTTGAACGCATCTGGACTTGCAACAAGCCGTTTGTTCCCTGCAATTTTGGAACAATATCAAAACGAAGACGGAACAGTTCGCGTTCCAGAAGTTTTGCAACCATTTATGCGTGGAAAGAAAGTTATTGGAAAAGGAAAGAACGCCTAGATGCCGAAAGAAAGAAACATTATCGACAGGGGAATGATTGAGGAATTTGCGCAAGCCGTTTCAAGCGAAAAAGCGCGAAATGTTTTCTATGCTTTAAGCGACGACCTTGACGAAGTTTCAAACGAAATTTCCCAAATTAATCCGCTTGTTAACGAGCAAAATGTTGAGTTGTTTCTTGCTGGTGACTTTTTAACGAACACTTTAACACAAATTTCTGAACTTAATTTCTATCTTTCAATTCGAAACGCGCAAATTGAACTTAACTCAATTGACCTTATGAGCAATAAATGGAAAAATTTTTGGAACAAGGTTAAGAAAGCGTGGCAAAACAGGAATAAAGGCTCTGCCCGCGCAAGAAGAAAACAAGAGAAAAAACTTAAAAAAGCAAATTCTCAAATAACAGAAAGTCAACTTCGCGAAAAAAAAGAAAAGCCATATTCGCTTGTCAGTTTCAAAAACGATTTCTATGAAGGACTTGCAACAAAACTTACGAACTTAACGGTTTTATATAACTGCGAAGATAAAATTCGAATTCTTGGTCGCGATGAATTTGGCTATCGAATTAACCTATATCCTGTTATTAAACACGACGATTTCTTCCGAATTTGGGAACCGGAAAAGGGTAAATTCTGCGAAATTAAGCCTTTTGAAGCAAAAAGTCTTTTGGAAAAGAAAGCAAATGAAATTTCAAAACTAACTCTTTCTGGAAAGGAAGACGGCGAAATTCTTTATAAGGTTATACGAATTTTTAAAAACTTGTTTTATAACATTGAAAAATCAAATAACTATCAATTTATTGAAAGTTTGATTTGCAGCGTTCCTTCTGCGCTTTTTAAATATGAAGACGAAGAATATCACGCCTATAATGTCTTTTTGAAGGTTCTAAACTACCTTTCAAATGCATCAATTGGAGAAGTTCGCTCAATTTATAATCAAGAAAAAACAATCTACAGTCAAGAAATGATTTCGGTTTTAACTGTCCGTTCATTCCTTAAAGAAGTTAAAAATTGCTTGTGCTAACATAATCTATGTGTGAATTATTCGAAAATCCAACACAGAAAAATAATATAAATTTTGATTGCTCGCGCTTAGCATTTGAAAATTAAATTTATAAAAAAAAAGAACTCAAATGAGTTCTTTTTTTAATTTCTTTATGTTACATTTCGCGGCCATTTTTAGATTTATTTGAAGATGTTGTTGCAACAGGGAATTCAACACCCAAAAGACTTGCAATGTCAACTTTTTCTGCAATTATGTTATTTTTTGTAAACCATTTTTCTGTTGAATCAATGAATGTAAATCTTTCCTTAGAGTTAACGGTTTGGAAATATTGGAATCGATCGCCTGAAATTTCTTTTCTATTAGGAACAATTTTTAATGAACCTTTATCATTTGCTGAATATTGGAAATTGTTAAGGTAAATTGTTTGGTATGTTTTCCCGTTTACTGTTGTGTTATATAAGAAATATTCCCCCTTAAAAACTCTTCCTTTATAGAATGCTTTATACATTCCAAGATAGTCGGCATTTAAAACTACACGTAAATTCCTATCTGTGCTGTCCATTGAAATAATTTGATCTGGTTTAATTTCTTTTCCAGGGTTGAATTTGTCTAAAGTTTTGGTGTTTTTGCTTACATAACGTTCAACAGAATCTTTAAAGTCGCCTTGAGAAATGGTTTCAATTCCCATAATTTGTTTATACATTGGAACTGTTACATTCAAGTTGTCTTTTGCGTGGCAAAACTTGTAAATTAAGGAGCGAACTTCATCATCGGTAAATTTAAAATAGTCTGTTATATAAGATTTCTTTCCTTTAGCTCCAATCATCCATTTACCTAGAGAATCTTTTGAAGTATGTCCAATGGTGTAATACATGACATCAAGTTGACCTATGGTGTGGATAAAGCCATAGCCGTGGAGCATTTCATGAAGAATAACTTTGTTAAGAGAAATCCTTTTCCCGTTAACAATAATTTCGTTTGCTTTATTTTTATTGATGTAAATTTTTGGGGGAGTCATTGGGCTTTTTGTTGTCATAGCCGTAGCGCCAGCGCCAGCGCCAGATTTTTCCATTTCTTTAATCTTGTCGGCATTGGCTTTACAGAAGAAAATTGAATCTTTGCAGAAGAGCTGGCTAATAAGCTTTGCGCTTCCTTTTTTAACTTCAATTGAATAGCCATGGTTAATAGTGTGGAGAACACTTTCAAGATAGGATGCGGCGCGTTTAATTTCTTCAACAATTTCGGAATCTAAACCGTCTTCATAATAAATGTAAGAAGTTAAGTAGTTATTTAAATCAACATATCTTCCACTGTCTGGATTTATTTGCATATGATTTGCTTTCGAACTGAAAAAATCGGCGGAATAGTCCATTGCATAGCTATAACGATTTGTTTGATATGCAACAGGAATTTCAGGGATTATTTTTTGTTCTGGTGTTTGTGATGGAGCAGGAAGACTTGTTTGTTCGTTAGCGTTGCAAGCAACAAGAACTGTTGCCACTGTTATTCCGCTTAAGGCAACAGCTCCAATTTTTAAGCCCTTTTTAGTTTTGTATTTTCCGTCTTTCTTTGCTTCTTCTTTTCTTCTTTCAAGTTCTTCTTTAATTTCTTCAAGAGTTGTAAATGTTTTTTGTTCTTTCATAATTTTACTTCCTTATGGAAATTATACAACAAACAAAACTCAATTTCAAGACCTTATTTTAAGAGAAACAAGTGTTTCAACATGGCTTGTTTGAGGGAACATGTCGAAAGGTTGAACAAACTTAATTTCATAGGAAGAACAGAGCAATTTTAAATCTCTTGCAAGAGTTGAAGGATTGCACGAAAGATAGATTAAGTTTGGAATTTTAAGAGATGCAACAGTGTTTAAAATTGAAGGGTTAATTCCGCTTCTTGGAGGGTCGAAAACAATGTGGGAAATGTTTTCGGTTTTCAAAATTTTTGGAATTTCAACTTTGCAGTCGCCGCAAATTGCCCGAACATTTGTTATATTGTTTTCTTTAAGCATTTCGCTGCAATTTGCGCTTGCTGCTTTGTTAATTTCAACAGAATACACAAAACTTGCACATTTAGCCATAATCGAACTTAAAATTCCTGTTCCGCCGTATGCATTAATAACTTTGCTTTCGCTTGGAATTTGCGAGTTAATTTGAGTGTAGATTTCGTTTTGAACCTTTTCATTAACTTGCAAAAAAGACCCAGGCGAAATTTTGCTTTTAATTCCAAGAATTTCATAATCGAGTTTGTCGTTTCCAAACAAACATTTAACGTTTTCAGTTATGTTTGAACTGTTGGCAATTTTGTTTGTTGAAAGGAAAAGCGAAAAGGAAATTGAGAGTTCGTTTAAAAGGGAAATTATAAGTTCTTTGTGTTCAAGTTCATCTTCCTTTGAAACAAAAGTAAATTGATATTTTCCGTTTAAATTGCGAATGTGAAAAGCCACAACATTTGGCTTAGCGGAAGAAAGATATTTATTAACAGCCTTAATAATTTCGCTTAAATCGGTTTTAAAAAGAGGGCAGGATTCAACCCCGAAAAACGAGCCGTCGGCTTTTGCAAAGCAAAGTTTATTATTGCAAATTGCAAAGTTAATTTTGTTTCGATAGGCATATTCGTTTTCCCTTTTGCATGGCAAAACAGGAACGTCAACTTTGAGCGTTTTTTCAAGAATTGTTTTAACTTGTTTTGTTTTGAAATCAAGTTGGAATTGGTTTTTCATGTGTTGAAGTTGGCAGCCTCCGCACATTCCAAAATATTTGCAAAAAGGCAAAGTTCTGTTTTCCGATTTTTCAATTACACTGCCAAGTTTGCATAGGCAGTAGTTTTTTTCATGGGACACAACATCAAACGAAACTTTTTCGCCTTGAATTGTTAAAGGAACGAAACAAACAGCGCCGTCAACTTTTGCAATTCCGCTTCCGTTTGCGCCGTTATCAATAATATTTGAAACAATGTTTTTAGAAAGACCTTTTTCCATTCATTTATATTCTATCAAACATTCTTAGAATTTCAAAAAAGTTATGGGGAAGAAATAAAAAAACGCCAGAAAGGCGCAACAAAAAATGGTGCGGAAAACAGGATTTGAACCTGCAACTGGGAATTTCCCAACAAGAATCTGAATCTTGCGCGTTTACCAATTTCGCCATTTCCGCAAATAAAAAGGGCAAAAGCCCTTTTTGTTATTCTGCAACAACTTCAACTTTGAAAACAGCCGAAATTTCAGGATAGATTTTTGCGGTTATAGAGTAGGTTCCTGCGTTTTTGATTGGGGAGGCAAGAACAATTTTTTTCTTGTCGAGTTCAACTCCTTGCTCTTTAAGCGCGTTTGAAATTTCTTGGGAAGTTATGCTTCCAAAAATTTTGCCGTTCTCGCCGCATTTAACTTTAAGGTAAACAGTTTTTGTTTTAACAACTTCTGCCAACGCTTTTGCATTTGCAATTTCAACCGATTTATGATATGCGCTTGCTTCTTTTTGTTGCTTGTTTTCGTTAAGCGCAACCGACGAAGCCTCTTTTGCAAGTCCTTGTTTAAAAAGGAAGTTTCTTGCATAGCCGTCAGAAACATTAACAATTTCGCCTTTCTTTCCGCTTCCTTTAACATCTTTAAGTAAAATAACTTTCATAATTTTCTCCTAAAAGGTAGATTTATTCGTTTAACTGAGCCTGATCCGCTAAAGCACGCGCTTCGTTTTCCTCGACGCATTTCTGATATTTTTTATCGCTAAGGCCAAAGAAAAATTGCAATATGAGCTGCCCTGCCGCCATGATCGTCGGGATTATGAAGGTTCCAAACAGGATCCCGTTTTTGGTTGCAAAGCTCTGCACTATGTTAGGAATAAAGC
>ENA-ORPK01002433-ORPK01002433.1-human-gut-metagenome-genome-assembly--contig:-NODE-2433-length-12807-cov-2.913190_pt1 | contig 12807 bp, 9 predicted proteins | sample MGYA00242139_ERZ509068 | MGnify/ENA primary metagenome ERZ509068 (study PRJEB26280, sample SAMEA2338687) | human gut metagenome | biome: human gut; feature: human-associated habitat; material: faeces... | reverse complement strand
ACTAAAGTATTTTTATGAAAAAACAGACGAAAAACATACTGTAACAGTAAATAATCTTATTTCATATCTTAATTGCTATGATATTACGGCAAACAGAAAAACAATTTATGATGATATTGAAGTATTGCAGGATTTTGGATTTGATATTGTCAAAAACAAAAGCAAAACCCACAACTTTTATCTTGCATCACGCAATTTTGAGCTTTCTGAAATAAAAATCCTTATAGATGCTGTACAAGCATCAAAATTTATTACGTTGAAGAAAAGCCAGCAGCTTATTTCAGAACTGTGCAGCCTTTTAAGCAGCTATGAGAGCAAGCAAATAAATCGTCAGGTCTATGTGCTTGACAGAGTTAAAAATATGAATGAAAGCATACTGTACAATGTTGATAATATTCATAATGCGATCGCAGAAAATAAGAGGTTAAGGTTTAGATATTTTGAATATGATTATCAATGCAGGAAAATATATCATAAAGATAAAAGTGTTAATCCGCTTGCACTTATTTACAGCAATGAGAATTATTATATGATAACATACAACGAAAAATATGATAATAATGTTACATATAGGGTTGACCGAATGGAAAGCGTTGAAATCGACGATGAACCCCGTATTTTGCCGCTTGAAGAATTTGATCCGGCAGGTTATGTCAAGCCCATTTTCGGAATGTACCATGGTGACATTGAAACAGTTACCGTGTTATTTGAAAATGATCTTGCAAAAACTGTTATTGACAGATTTGGTATGGATACACCAATGCGCAAATACGATGAAGAACATTTTATTGCACGTTTTGATGTTGCGCTAAGTGATAGGTTTCTTGCATGGATAATTGGTTTTGGAAATAAGTGTAGAATCATTTCGCCTGATTATGTCAAAGAAAGGGCTAAAAATCTTGCCTTGGAAGTAGCAAAGCAATATGAATAAAAATAAGGTTAAGAATCTTTTCAGTGATTCTTAACCTTATTTTTTAGTCGTAAAATTTAATTGTTATGTCAGGTTCAGCTGTAACGATTTCCTCATTTGGGATAGTTGTTGTAACAGTTGTTTCAGTTTCGGTTTTTGGTGGATTTTTTGCAATAAATACTGTAAGAACTTCACCTGCTTCAACGTCGATTTTTTCTCCCGGCTCTTTGCTTGTTTTTGCAACATAGCCTTCTTTCACATCAGCCGTTTCTAGTTCTTTTTCTTCGTATTTTATTCCTGCATCATTGAGAAGGGCAAAATAATCTTTTTTGCTAAGGCTCAGGTATTCAGGGATCGTAACATACTTTGATCCTAAGCTTACCTTAACAGTTATTTCAGCACCTTCCTCGTAATTTTCATCTTTAGGAATTGACTGCTCAAAAATCAGACCTTTTTCAACGCTGTCAGTATATTCATACACAGGCTTAAAAGTAAGACTCTTGTAATTATCTGACTTCTGAATTATCTCAAAATTCTTGCCCGTCAAATCATTCATAACATAGATCATCTGGCTTGATGATGAAGAAGTGATTTCAGATTCTTCATTTTTGGGGGCAGTTGTCATTTCTGTAATTGGCGTTGTTGTTATCTCAGATTCTGAAACAATAGATGTAATTCCGCTAACATTTGGAATATCTTCTCCACCGCCGCTGTCATTCATAGCAAGAAGCATAATGAGCAGGAAAAACATACCGATACCAAGTATTGAGGCGATGATAACAATAAATAATCCATGACGGCTTATTGTGTTTTTCTTTTTATACTTTGCAGTTGGTCTGCGATCTTCAGTTTGGCGTGGAATTGCAATAGTCTGTGTACTTGAAGAAGAAAGACGCACAGAATTATATTCAGGCTGTTCAAAAAGCTGAGTTACAAGCTCCGTTATAGTTTGTATACGCATCTCACCGTTCAGCGTAAGACCGTTCATAATAACCTTTGAAACATTTTTAGGAATGTTTGAATTGAGCATATATGGTTCAATAAGATTATCATCTGCAACACGGCTCATTGCATCAGTCGGAACAGCACCTGTAAGCACTCTGTACAGTAAAGCACATATGCCATAAACATCAGTCCAAGTACCCTGCCAATTGCTTGAATTATATTGTTCAGGGGCAGCATATCCATTATAAAGCTCAGAGGCAAGGTCAGTATTTGCAGTTCTTTCTTCTGAGATAGCAAAGCCTGTGATCTTTACTTCACCGTTTTCATTTATAAGTATGTTTTCCGGGCTTATGCCACGGTGGATAAGTCCTGCATTATGTACAAGTGATAATGTTGTAAAGATTGGAGGAAAGAGCTTTCTGACTTCTTCCCATGTAAGTTCACCTGCATTATTTTTCAGATATTCGCCGAGAGTAATTCCCTCAAAATATCCGAAAACAACATATCCTGTATTATTTTCTCCGAAGAGATCAATGGCTGAAATAATGTGGTTTAATGTGCGCATTTTTGAAAGCATTTTATTAAGCTCAACAAATTCGCTCAAAAATGTTTTATACTGCGCAACATACTTTGGATTGACTGCTATTGCAGGTGTACCTTTTTCACGGGAACAAAGCGTATCAGGCATATATTCCTTAATAATAACTTTGCTCTGAGTAATAGTATCATAAGCAAGGTAATTAGCACTTTCTCCATTATAGGACTTTAATTTTCCGACAATATATCTGTTATCGCAAAGTTTAGTTCCGGGAGCAAGATAGGACGGAAGATATGGAGCATTTTCATTATATCCGCATATATTACATATTCCATTTTCATTGCAGTTTTTAGGATTCATACATCCGTAGCATAAATTTAAATTTTCCATACTCAGTCCTCCTTTCTTTCAAAAAAATGGATTTATTCATCATCAATATGATAACAATAATTAAAGGTGTTGTCAATGAGATTTGCTGAATTGTATGTGATTTGTATTCACTTTGTAACAATTGGGGCTGGCAGCAAAGCTAAATCAACGTAACTAATATATTATATCAAATTCAGCGGCAAACGTCAAGCAAAGGCACATATTTCCGTAGTTTTCAACATATTGGCTTAATAATTGTATATGTGATTATATTACCTATGACAAAAAGATTCCAAAGAAATTCTTTGGAATCTGCATAAATACTAAATCAAATTGTAAAGCCATTCGGATATTAGCAGCATAAGCGGCATTGTAATTATCGAGCCAATAGTTGATATTGCGAATATTTCAGATGCATATACACCATCTCTGCCATATTTGTTAGCGAACATTATTGTAGATGCAGCAGTAGGAGCAGAGGCTGCAATTATCATTGTATCAACGACCATTCTTTCATTTCTGAATGGTATAAAAATGAGCATTAAAAGTATAGGACCGATAATAAGCTTAGCTGCACAGGTAAGGTATATACCTTTTTTCTTGATTGCTTCAAGAAGATTTGACTGAGCGATCATAATGCCTGAAACGATCATTGCAAGGGGAGTATTAAGCGATGAAATATAGTTGAGCGGTTCAAGAACGACTTCAGGAAGAAGTATTCTTGCAAAGAAGAAAATAACTCCGACGATCGTTGCAATAACAGCAGGAGCTTTAATAATATTTATCAATGACTTTTTGCTTAAATTGCCTGTCATAACAATGACACCGTGTGTCCATGATAACAAATTAAATAACGCTATGTAAGCAATAACATAGAATACTCCGTCAGAGCCGTATACAGCACTTACAAGCGGTATTCCGAGAAATGAACAGTTTGAATATACTACTGCAAATTGTTCAACTGCATAATTCACTCCACGGTTTTTCTCACGGAAAAATACTGTTGCAATAACAATAAGGACGATATGAGAAATAAAAGCGAGTAAAAATGAAAGTAAAAGTCCTTTAACTAATCTGCTGTCGAATTCTTTTTGAAAAGATGTAAAAATCAATACCGGACAAACTGCGCTGACAACAAAGTTGGAAAGCTGCTTGCCGCCTTTTTTGGTGAACACACCTTTTTTATATAAAAAAGCACCGAACACAATAAGCGCAAACATTACTATTGTCTGGAAAATAAGTATTTTTGCCGTTTCCATATATACCTCACAAATAAAACAGGGCGGATTTTCATCCACCCGAAAAAATTATAATACTTTACTGAGAAAGTTTTTAAGTCTTTCGCTTTTAGGGTTTGCAAAAAATTCTTCAGGAGTGTTTTCCTCGACTATTGAACCTGAATCCATAAAAATTACACGGCTTGCAACTTCCTTGGCAAACGCCATTTCGTGAGTTACAACTACCATTGTCATATTTTCGGCTGCAAGTTCACGCATAACATTAAGAACTTCACCGACCATTTCAGGGTCAAGAGCAGAAGTAGGTTCATCAAAAAGCATAACGTCAGGCTTCATACATAAAGCTCTCACAATAGCAATACGCTGTTTCTGACCGCCTGAAAGCTGATTTGGATAGGAATTGGCTCTGTCAGAAAGACCGACACGCTTTAATAACTCCATTGCAGTAGCTTCGGCTTCTTCTTTTGATTTGCCCTGAAGTTTCATTGGTGCGATAGTGAGATTTTTCATAATGTTCATATGTGGGAAAAGATTGAACTGCTGAAAAACCATACCCATTTTCTGACGATATTTATTTATATCGTTTTTCTTGTCTGTAATATCAATGCCCTCAAATGTTATCGTACCGCCTGTGGGAACTTCAAGAAGATTAAGACAGCGTAAAAATGTGCTTTTGCCTGAGCCTGACGGACCTACTACAAAAACAACATCACCCTGTTTAATTTCGGCAGATACACCGTTAAGTGCCTTGCTTTCCATACTTTCAAACTGTTTTTCAAGATTTTCAACCTTAATTAAAACATCAGTGGTCACTGTTTCTCATCTTCCTTTCCATTTTATTAAATACAAATTCAAGCAGCATTACAAGTACAAGATAGATCAATGCAACTGCAATGAGCGGCATAAATGCATCATAAGTACGGCTTCTGATAATGTCACCGCCCTTAGTAAGATCCTGCATAGCAATGTAACCTGAAACGGAAGTTTCTTTGAGAAGAACAATAAATTCATTTCCGAGAGCAGGGAAGATGTTCTTGAAGGCCTGAGGAATAATTATAAAGATCATAGTCTGTGCATAGTTAAATCCTAAGCTTCTGCCTGCCTCAAACTGACCCTTATCAATTGACATTATACCGCTTCGTACGATCTCTGCAACATACGCACCTGAATTGATACCAAAAGCAATTATTGCAACAACGACTTTATCTATGTTTACGGATGCAAAAATTACAAAGTAAATAATAAGGAGCTGTACAACAACAGGAGTACCTCTTATTACGGTAAGATACACGCGACAGATGAAATTAGCTACTTTAAGCTTGCCCGTCATATCATGTGTTGAGCGCACTATGGCGATGACAAAGCCAAGCACTATTCCGAGTACGACAGCCGCGATCGTTACTTTTAAGGTTACACCAAGACCATCTGTAATATATCTCCAGCGATCTTCGGCAACAAAATTCTGAATAAATCTATCCCTAAAATTTGTGAATAAATTTATGAACCATTCGGCTATCGAATTAAAAAACCCTGCCATTATGTTCTTTCCTTTCGTAGCGGTAATATTTTACCGTTAGTTTTTTACATAAAATCTGCGGCTGTAAAAAGTATCCCAGCCGCAGAGCCTGCAGTATTTAATTATTCTGCTGTAATATATTTGTCGATGATCTCCTGAAGCTTTCCTGAATTTTTGAGGTTTTCAAGAGAAGTATTGATCTTTTCACGAAGTTCGTCATTGCCCTTTGCAACAGCAATAGCATATTCTTCATCTGTAAATGATTCGTCAAGGATAACAAGTCCTTCGTTTTCGGAAACAAATACCTTAGCAGGTTCTCTGTCAATGATAACAGCGTCGATCTTGTCCTGCATAAGAGCCTGAACAGCTTCAAAGCCCTTGTTGTAACGTTCAACTGTTGCATCAGCAATATCAGATGAATAAATATCACCTGTTGTACCGAGCTGAACACCGATCTTCTTGCCTTCAAGATCGGCAGGAGTTGTAACAGCTGAACCTTCCTTTACGATTACGACCTGTGAAGCCTGTGCATATGTGTCAGAGAAGTCAACGTTTTTAAGGCGATCTTCATCAACTGTCATACCTGCAGCAGCGAAGTCAGCTTTTCCTGACTGTACAGCAGCGATAATTGAGTCAAAAGCCATATCTTCGATAACAAGCTCGTAACCGAGGTCATCAGCAATAGCCTGAGCAATATCAGCATCAATACCAACGATCTTATCGCCCTCATAATATTCATAAGGAGGGAATTCAGCATTTGTAGCCATAACAAGAGTTGTTTTTTCTTCCTTGCCGCAGCCTGTGAAAGCTGCACATACTGTACCGAGCATTAATGCACTGAGAGCACAGCTTATGATCTTAGATTTCTTCATAATTTTATCCATTCCTTTCAATTCAGACATTTCCACGATGTATATCGCTCTGTCTATACAAAAATACATATTAATTTTAAACTGTTTTTATGGATATTTCAATAACTAATTTAAACAAATTATCAATTCTATAAAAAATAGTATATGTTCAAAAGTGTCGTGATAATGTGGTATTGCTTTAATGTAATATTACGTTAAAATTAACCTTAACTTCTGCACATATGGATTTATTTAAGTAAAATTAAACAAAACAGTCTTAAAATCAAAGGTTAATAAAATACTTCATTATCTCAGGTCCTTTTTCGATGAATACACCTGTTTCTTTAGCATTTTTTTCACAGAATTTGCTTACACCATCATGAGCCTTGCACTTCTGATAAATAAGGAAAGGCACAGGGTCATTTGTATGTGTTTTGAGTGCAAGAGGAGTTGGGTGGTCAGGAAGAATCATGATCTTGTAATCATCGTATTTTTCAAGCTCAGGAAGGATCTTACCGAGGATCTCTTTGTCGATCATCTCGATTGCCTTGACTTTATTTTCAATTTCGTGACGGTGACCGCATTCATCAGGAGCTTCAACGTGGATATAAACAAGATCCTGTCCGTTTGCAAGTTCCTTAATTGCAGCGTCAGCTTTTCCGCTGAAGTTTGTGTCTATGTAACCTGTTGCACCATCGACATTGACAACATTCATACCTGAGAATTTACCGATACCCTTTAAAAGGTCAACAGCAGAGATCATTGAACCCTTGAGTCCGTAGCACTTTGTAAATGCTTCAAGGTTAGCTCTCTTTCCTTCACCCCAGAGCCAGATGCAGTTTGCAGGACGGAGACCACGCTTGATTCTGTCGAGATTTACAGGGTGATCCTTGAGAAGATCATAGCTCTTTTTCATCATTGCATAAAGCTTTTCGGCATTTTTATGCTTTGGAACATATTCTGTTACCTTTCTGCCCGTAATGTCGTGTGGAGGAGTAAGTGTTCCGACATCAAGTGTGCCGCCGTGCCAGATAAGGCAGTGACGATAGCTTACACCGCTGTAAAGCTTAAATTCATCGTTATCAAAATGTTCTGCAAGAAAATCAACGAGTATTTTTGCTTCGGCGGTAGAAATATCATCTGCGCAGTAATCAACGAGTGTTCTGTCCTCAAAATTAGGTTCATCGGATACGGTAACGAGATTGCAGCGGAATGAAATATCATCATCTTTCATATCGATTCCGATAGAGCCTGCTTCAAGCGGAGAACGACCTGTGTAGCAAACTGCCGGGTCATATCCGAGAACGGAAAGGTTAGCAACGTCTGAACCGGGCTTCAAACCGTCAGCAACAGTTTTTACAAGACCAACGACTGATTTTTCTGCAAGCTTGTCCATATTTGGCTTGTAAGCCTTTTCCATAGGAGTAACATTGCCGAGTTCCTCAACAGGATAATCAGCCATACCATCGCAAAGAAGAACAACATACTTCATATTAAATACATCCTTTTTTATTTGATTAAAACTATCAGGGATAAATAGTTTCATACATTATCATTTTACCACAGATCATACATTAATTCAATATATTACATAAATTTTTTGCAGTAAATTTGTTTATATTTTTGTATTTTTTTATTGACAAATAATTATTGATATATTATAATATATTTGTCCGAATTGTTAAAGAATATTTAATTGGAGGTTCATTATGGAATATCAGATCAAAGGAACACCATTTCCTGTCGTAATTTGTAAGCTTGGGGCAAATGAAGCTATCGACTGTCAGAAGGGTGCAATGTCATGGATGTCACCTAATATGCAGATGCAGACAACAACAGGCGGCATTGGCAAAATGTTTTCAAGAGCACTTACTGGTGAATAACTTTTCAAAAATAAATATATTGCTCAGGGCGGACCGGGTGAAATTGCATTTGCCGCAACAGTTCCAGGCAATATTATTGCGATCAATGTTGGCGAAAAAGAGATCGTTGCACAGAAGTCAGCATACCTCGCTTCCGAACAGAATGTTGAAATGAGCATATTCTTCCAGAAAAAGATCGGTTCAGGCTTTTTTGGCGGTGAGGGCTTTATTATGCAGAAGTTCTCAGGTTCCGGTATGGTTTTCATCGAAGTAGACGGAAGCGTTGTTGAATATGACCTTGCAGCAGGCGAATCTCTCCTTGTTGATACAGGCTATGTAGCAGCTATGGATTCAACCTGTTCTATGGATATTGTTTCAACAGGCGGTATCGGAAATGCACTCTTCGGCGGCGAAGGACTTTTCAATACAAAGGTTACAGGTCCCGGCCACGTTTGGCTCCAGACACTTCCTATCAATGCACTTGCAAACTCACTCCAGCCGTATATCGTTACAGGCAGCAACTGATCTACATAATTATATTAAAAAAGGCAGTCGTTTTTCGGCTGCCTTTTTATAATTGGTACAGTATATATTTTATTTTTATTGGGGCGGCGGCATTTGGTATGCTGTAAGCTTTGAGATGTCGAGCCGCCGCGGTCGTTAATACCCTGCGAAACTCTATATAGGTCACCTCTAAAAACCATAGTGCCTCAGATGCGCAGTCAGATTTTTCGTCAGATTGTATAGAAATTTCGCAGGCATACTGTCGTATGTCAAGAAATTTATGTGCAAGATGACGGAAAATCTGCAAGCAGATGAGGTGCTGAGGCATTAGCCGGTGGTTTTTAGAGGTGACCTATAAGTAAACGGGCTGCCACAAATACTGCGGCAGTCCGTTCTGTGTTTATTGAATTATACTTATTCTGAGAGAAGCTTTTCTGCACTTGCAAGCTTAACACAAAGGCAGAAAAGATTCATAGCTGTTTCAAGTTCGTTAAGTGGTGGGTAAGTCGGAGCAAGACGAATATTTCTGTCATCAGGGTCTTTACCGTATGGGAAAGTAGCACCTGCATCCGTAAGAACAACACCTGCTTCCTTACAAAGAGAAACAACCCTTTTTGCACAGCCGTTAATAGTATTTACAGATATAAAGTAACCGCCGTTTGGCTTATTCCATTCAAGGATTCCAAGTGAAGAAAGTTCTTTGTCAAGTGTATCAAGAACAAGCTTAAACTTTGGAGCAAGTATAGCTTTATGCTTTTCCATATGAGCCATAATTCCGTCAACGTTCTTAAAATACTTAACGTGACGAAGCTGATTGAGCTTATCATAGCTGATGCACTGGATTCCGAGAAGCTTGGAGATCTGCTTGATATTGTTTACGGACGCTGCCATAATTGCAACACCTGCACCCGGGAATGAGATCTTTGAAGTGCTTGCAAAAATAAATACCATATCTTCCTTGCCGGTTTTTTTACACTCATCAAGAATATTAAGAATGTGGTCAGGTGTATCTGTAAGGTGGTGAACACAGTAAGCATTATCCCAGAAAATACGGAAGTCCTTAGCCTTAGGAGAAAGGTTAGCAAAACGTCTTACAACTTCATCGGAATAAGCAATTCCGTCAGGATTTGAATAAAGAGGAACACACCAAATACCCTTGATAGTATCATCTTCAGCAACCATCTTTTCGATCATATCCATATCAGGACCGTCAGAGTGCATAGGGATATTAATCATTTCAATGCCAAAGTGTTCGCAGATCTTGAAGTGTCTGTCATAACCCGGAACAGGGCAGAGAAATTTAATTTTATCATATTTGATCCAAGGCTTTTCGCTGCCGTAAACACCGTGTGTCATAGCTCTTGCAACTGTATCATACATTATAGCAAGGCTTGAGTTACCGCCGATAATAATTTCATCTGTACCAACGCCAAGAAGATCACCGAAAAGCTTCTTTGCATCAATAATACCGGTAAGCATACCATAGTTACGGCAATCTGTACCGTCCTCAGCAAGCATACTTGCAGCATTTGTGAAAACGTCAAACATTGGCATAGCGAGGTCGAGCTGATCATTTGCCGGCTTGCCTCTGGACATATCAAGCTTTAAACCTTTTGCCTGATAATCGGCGTATTCTTTTTCACAGTCAGCCTTGAAAGCTTCAAGCTGTGATTTGCTCATTTCTGTAAGCAGCATAAAAAATCGATCCTTTCAGAACATAATATATAAAGTATTTTACTCACTTTACACAAATTCAGCAAGATGTAATTGTAATCTGTGTTGTGTACTAAAAACAATTGTATTTGACAGAAATACAAATTTTCAAATTGCCTAATACTAATAATATTACAAATCAGAATAAAATGCAAGGCTTTTTTATAAGTCTTGCATTTTATTTTACATTTAGACATATAATACACTTAAATTGAAGTAAAAAGGTGTATATATTGCACAGATAAAATCATTATCAATAAATTGAACCTGTTGTTCTTGGAAATGGGATAACATCACGGATATTCTGAATGCCCGTAGTATACATTATCAATCTTTCAAAACCAAGTCCAAATCCTGCGTGTTTTGCACCGCCGTAACGACGCAGATCAAGATACCAGTCGTATTCATTTACATCAAGCTTAAGTTCATTCATACGGGCGGTAAGTACGTCAATGCGTTCTTCACGCTGGCTTCCTCCGATAAGTTCGCCGACACCGGGAACAAGCAGATCGACCGCTGCAACGGTTTTTTCGTCATCATTAACACGCATATAAAACGCCTTTATTTCCTTAGGATAATCTGTTACAAAAACTGGCTTTCCAAATATTTTTTCTGTGAGATAGCGTTCGTGTTCGGTCTGAAGATCACAGCCCCAGAATACGGGATATTCAAAAGCGTTTCCGCTTTCTTTAAGAAGTTCTATCGCTTTTGTGTAGGAGCATCTTGCAAAATCTGAGTTTGCAACTGAATTAAGTCTTTCAAGCAGACCATTATCATAAAAATCGTTGCAGAATTTGAGTTCATCTGCACATTCGTTTAATAAAGCCTTGAGTACATATTTGAGCATATTTTCAGCAAGTTCCATATCATCTTCAAGGTCTGCAAATGCAATTTCAGGTTCGATCATCCAGAATTCGGCAGCATGACGCTGAGTATATGATTTTTCTGCTCTGAAAGTTGGACCGAAAGTATATATCTTTCCGAATGCCATAGCCATACATTCGCCCTCGAGCTGACCGGAAACTGTAAGTGAAGCAGGCTGTTCAAAAAAATCCTGAGTAAAGTCAACTTCACCGTTTTCTGTTTTGGGAACATTGTTAAGGTCAAGGGTTGTTACACGGAACATTTCTCCTGCACCTTCGCAATCATTTGCTGTAATAAGCGGAGTATTAGCATATACAAAGCCGTTTTCATGGAAAAATCGGTGAAGTGCCTGTGCTGCAACAGATCTTATCTTGAATGCAGCCTGAAAAGTATTTGTGCGCATACGAAGATGAGATATTGAACGCAGATATTCAAGACTATGTGCTTTTTTCTGCAAAGGATAGTCAGAAGTTGATGTACCTTCAACTGTGATTTTATCAGCATTGACTTCAAACGGCTGCTTTGCTGACGGAGTAAGAATAAATTTACCGTCTACCGAAACGGCTGCACCGGTATTAAGCTTGGAGATCTCATTAAATTCGGCAAGCTTGTCCGATTCGGCAATTATCTGTAAAGGCTTGAAACAGCTGCCATCGCTTATTGACAAAAAGGCAAGATTTTTGCTTACACGAATTGATTTGATCCATCCGCATACAGTAACCTTGCTTCCGTTTTCAATAATGTTTTCATATAACTTCTTAATTTCAGTACGTTTCATCTTTTTTGCTTCCTTTGATTAATTTTCGATAGCTGCATATAAATTTGTTTCCCATGCAGGAATGTATAGCTGGTGTCTTATATAAAATTTAAGTTTGGGATTAAGCTTATGTATCTGAAGTGGAATGGCAAACATATCCTCGTTTCTGTGATAAAGCGCACATATTATTTTCTTAGCGTTTGCGATCTGCCTTGATGCACCGATTATTGCCTCATGTTCCGCTCCCTCAACATCAAATTTTATAAGCGTAGCTTGTTCTTTAACTGCATTATCAACAGAAAGACATTGTGTTTCCGTGCCTTTATCCGCAGAAACTCTCGACATTCTTCCTTCATTTGAAGTGAAGTTCATTATGGCATCCTCACTCCAAGCACCTGCATTGAATAATGTGGTATCTTGCATACCGTTTATGTTTTTAGTGAGCTTTCTGTAATTTCTGGCATTAGGTTCAAATGCATATATGTGTTTGTATTTTGAATTTGTAAGTTCGGCAAATTTTAAAACAGTATCGCCGTTATATGCTCCCAAGTCAATGTAAACTTCGCTGTCATCAAGCTTTATCAACTCTGAAAAGACTTCATTTTCATCAGAAGTACATTCATTGAGATAGTTTATTTTTCCGCTTATTTTAAAGTTTATAACATTTTCATAGGTTTGTTTTGATCTTTCATCAGCAAGCATATCGTATACCGCTTCAAATTTATCTTTATTTTCAAGAT
>ENA-ORPK01002432-ORPK01002432.1-human-gut-metagenome-genome-assembly--contig:-NODE-2432-length-12808-cov-3.249510_pt1 | contig 12808 bp, 12 predicted proteins | sample MGYA00242139_ERZ509068 | MGnify/ENA primary metagenome ERZ509068 (study PRJEB26280, sample SAMEA2338687) | human gut metagenome | biome: human gut; feature: human-associated habitat; material: faeces... | reverse complement strand
GTTGAACAAAAGAAGTCTTGTGGTGTCTTCGGATTCCAAACTAAGGATAGAAGTTGGAAAGACAAAGGAAAACTATCAGGATGAGGCTGCGATTCGAGGCGACGGACAGATGCTTTGGACGGTATCGACAGGTGATGTTGTATGGATTGAAAAAGCAAAAGAAACTTTTGATATGGTTCGGTTAGGTGATGCCAGCTTTTTTGATAAAATGCGGAGCAAACTAAACCGTAATTAATGAGCTGAGGTTTTGGAACGGAGTTTTTTTATGAAGCGAGTAAGACAGAATAAAATATTAGAATTAATTGATGAGTATGATATCGATACGCAGGAGGAGCTTGGAAAGCGTCTGCATGAATCCGGTTTCCGGGTGACGCAGGCAACCATCAGCCGGGATATCAAAGAACTGCAGTTAAAAAAACAGGCAGATAAAAATACTTTACAGTTTGACTATGATTCTGTTACACAAGACATTCAAGATGTGATTGATAATAAAGAAAATAGTTCAATCACAAGTGCATTATATAATGCGATTGACGCTTTAAATCTAGATGAAGAAAAAACAACATCTTATAAAGCACAAGTCAAAGAAGCTATGGATATAAGTTTCTTTCCTAGTTATCAGGCTATGTTAGATACATTGACCTCTCTTCAATCCAAAGTACAACCTTTACAAGGGTTGTCAAACTATAAAAATGGTAAGAAATACTATGAAGTATTAGTTGAAAATGCGACAAGTTCTACCGACTCTATTTCCACAATTAAAGAGAATACGCAATCCGCAATCAATTCAGCTATCACTAAATTCCAGAAGCTATATAAAGCCAATCCAATGATTGCGTATGAACTCGATTCTGTTTCCACAGATTTTACGGATGTAAATCAAATTCTAGAAAGCCTTCAAAAGAACTATAAAAAGGATTTTCCAGAAGTAAAAACCATGAAATATGATTTAAAGGCACTACCAGAAGATCAATCTGTCAGCGGAATTGTTGCCTACTTTATTACACCCGCCTTGGATTATTCACAAAACTATCAAATGCGCTACAACAAACGTGATTATGGCGATGATCCATCAAGTTTAACACTTTATCAAACATTAGCTCATGAAGGTATTGCCGGGCATATGTATCAAGCGCAATACAATAAGGAACATTTAAAATACCCAATCCAATTCTTCTACAACAATCTAGGTATGTCAGAAGGATGGGCTACTTATATGGAAAGCATGTCTTTACATTATTTAGATAATAATAAAGATTTATTAGAAGCCTATAATTTGAATAACATTCTTACCAATCTATACATTGTCTTAATGGATATCAGCATTCATTATGATGGTATGTCACTCAATGATTTCAAGAATGAATATGGCGATATGTTTGGTTCAGAAGGATTAGAAAGTATTTACAATCAATTGGCAGATAATCCAACTGTATTCTTATCTTACTATTATGGATATCTTCAAATCGTGAATTTAAAGAGTACAGCCAAATCTAGATTAAGATCTAAATTTGACAATGCAGACTTCCATAATGCCCTACTACAGTATGGTGAAGTCAACTTCAATATTGTCAAACAAAGCGTAAATGAATACATCAACAAAAACAGATAAAACACAAAAGATGTTGGTTTAAATTTCCAACATCTTTTCTTTATACATTAATATCCATTCATCCACATCATACAAAGGAATATTTATGATTTGTTTAAAGGTACGATATGAAGACATTGAAAATTTCCACCCTTCCATATCCTCGTTCTCATTTAATAATGTATTCATACTTTTTGATTTTAAATTCTCTTCTGCCTTAACCTCAATTGGATATACATTTCCTAATTGAACTACAAAGTCAATTTCATTTGTTGAATTTTCATTATTATAGTATTTTGGAGTTAAAAAGCCACTATTTGTTGAGCAACATATTGCTCCGTAAAAGCACCCTTATATTCTTTAAAAACGTTATCTCCTATTAAAATGTTTTTTGCGGGAGCATCCACCATTGCGCCAAGAAGTCCTAGATCGAGCAGATACAGTTTAAATGCATTGAACTCCTCATAAAACTTAAGTGGCATACATACTTTATTTATGCGATTTACCCTAAACACCAAGCCTGCATCCACAAGCCATTGAATCGCATCTTCGAACTCTTTTGCACGCCCACCCTTTTTTAGCATTCCATATATAAATTTTTTGTTTTCCTTTGCCAATTGTGCAGGAACAGAATCCCACACTAAATTTACTTTGGTCAATAAGCTTCCTGGTATATGTTTTGAAAAATCTTGTCGATAGTTTAAAAGAATTCTATTTTGTATTTCGCGAACATGAAATATTTCCTTGGTTTGAGCATAATATTTAACAACTTCAGGCATACCACCAACATAATAATATTGCCTTAAATAATTCTTTAACTTTTCATGGAACACATCCATTTCTTTCCAATTATGGTGTTCCATCTGTTCTACCAATATATCTTCATTTAAAGCCAACAAGAATTCTTTAAATGACATGGGATACAACGTTAATTGATCCACTTTTCCCACTGGAAATCCTGTTGATTGGTGTAAAGTGATACCTAATAAGCTTCCTGCCACAACAATATGATATTCCGAGGCTTCTTCTTGGAAATATTTCAATGCCGTTAATCCTAATGGACATTCCTGTATTTCATCTAAAATAATCAATGTATTTTCTTTTTCAATTCGCGTATTTGTAAGAGCTGAAAAGCTTAAGATCAAACGATTCACATCGAAATCATAGAACATTTCTTTCATCTCATTATTATTGTCACAATTAATATACACTACATTTTTATATTCTTTTTTCCCAAATTCATTTAAAATCCAAGTCTTTCCCGTCTGTCTTGCACCATTTAAAATCAAAGGTTTGCGATAGCTGCTATTTTTCCATTCGACTAAATCATTATATATATATCGATACATAGAATCTTCCTCCTTTAATCTGATTTTACATTTTTCTAGGGGAATATTCCACTGTATTTAACACTTTTCTAGGGGAATATTTAAATAAAATTACATTTTTCTAGGGGAAACATGAAGATGAGTTTAAATTACACAAAATTTAGCATGCTCAAAATCAAAAAAAGTGTCATAATTTCAAATTTTGACTCATTTCACTGCTTTTTTAGCGTGTTTTGATTCATAATTTCAGATTTTGACACCTTTTTATATTTTTTAACCCTATTTTGAGTCAGACTTGACTCATTTTGAGTAAGCGCCAAGTAATATGATGGATTGAAAATCATTTCAAAAAAATCGACAATTATATAGAAAATTAGAGCTTCTAGAGTACAGTCTAAAAACTCTATAAAATGATTGGAGATGATTAGATGAAATTAGAGGATTTAACGCCCAAGCAGAGACTGAAGGCGGAAAAGTGGCTGGCAATCATTCGTGAATGTATAAATAGTGATCTATCAAACGAAGAATGGTGCGAACAGAATAACGTTAGTATTAAAAGTTATTACTATTACCTGGCAAAACTAAGAAAGATGGCAATTGAACAGATTCCATACAAAAAAAGAAATAATGTACTGCCTCTGGTTCCTGAATCAAATGATATTGTAGAAATACAGGCTCCTCAATCTACTCCTGTATGCATATCTTCTTCAGTAATGACGATTTGTCAAGGAAACACAAAAATAGAGATCAATTCTAATTGTCCTGAATGGATGATCCGGGAGCTGTTGAATAAATATGTTAGGTGATATTTCTAAAGCAGAACATATCTATATTGCCTGTGGATATACAGATATGAGAAAATCCATTGATGGACTTGCAGCTATTGTACAACAGAATTTCAAACTGGACCCATTTTCGAACTCATTGTTTCTCTTTTGCGGAAGGAGCAGTACAAAAATGAAAGTCTTGTACTGGGAAGGTGACGGATTTGTTCTTTTGTATAAGCGTCTTGAAAATGGAAAATTCATATGGCCAAGAAATAAAGATGAAGTAATGAAAATAACAGATCAGCAGTTCAGATGGCTTTTAGAAGGACTTAAAATAGAACAGCCACGAACAATAAAAAAGAGTAATAAAAGATGTGCTATTTAGCTTTATATTAAGGATATTTTGTATTAAATATGGTATAATATAGACAGTTAAGGAGTGCTTCGAATGATTGAAAATGCAGGTATCGACTACAAAGAATTATATCTACAGATGCAGTCAGCAGTTGTAGCACTATCAAAGACATTGGAAGAAATCCAAAAAGAAAACAAGAATCTAAAGGAAGAAAATGAATATTTAAAGCGCAAGCTGTTTGGAACAAAAAGTGAAACATCAAAGTCACTTGGTTTTGAGCAGCTTTCTCTTTTTGATGAGGCAGAAGCAGAAGCAAATCCAGACGAAGAACAATTTATTCTTGAAGAAGTTAAATTCAATAAAAAGAAAAAGTATAAAGGGCAGTTGGATGATAAATTATCTAAACTGCCACATATCGAAGTTATTATGACACTTCCAGAATCTGAACTCGTATGCCCAGTCTGTAACAGTAAACTTGTTCCTGTCGGAAAGAAATTTGTTCGACACGAAATCGAATTTGTACCAGCCAAATTAAAAGTAAGAGATATATATACAACGACATATGAATGCAGAAAATGTCGTGCAAATGGAAAGAGTGTTATGAAAAGTCCTGGAATTCCAGAACCTGTCATTCCACATTCTTATGCCTCTGCTGAAAGTGTGGCTTTCGTTATGAAACAAAAGTTCGCAAATGGCGTTCCACTCTATAGACAGGAATCCGAATGGAAACAAATGGGTCTGGATCTTTCAAGAACGACAATGGCTAACTGGATCATATATTCAAGTGAACACTGGTTAAAACCACTGACAGGCAGAATGCATGAAATCCTGCTTGAATCAAAACATGCCCATGCCGATGAAACACCTGTTCAAGTTCTAAATGAACCTGGTAAAAAGGCAACAACGAAATCCTATATGTGGGTATATTCAAGCATCAAAGAGAGTTCATATCCAATCCGACTGTTTGTGTATGCACCAAACAGATGCGGATATAATCCGCAGATATTCTTCAACGGTTTTCATGGAACTGTTATATCAGATGCATATTCCGGATACAACAATATCGAAGGCTGTGTCAATGCATACTGCTGGGCACATGCAAGAAGAAAGTTCAGAGACAGTCTTCCAAATGATCTCGAAAATGCAGAAAATACGCTTCCGATTATTGCGATGAATAAGATCAAGAAACTCTTCGCAATAGAAAAAGAAATAGAGGCGTTGTCTCCTGATAAAAAGGTCAAAATACGTCAGCTAAAGTCAAAGCCATTAATAGATGACTTCTTTTCATGGTGCAAATCCAATCAAAATGCCACAGCCAGTGCAAAACTGAGCAGAGCATTTAAATATGTTTTAAATCATGAAGAAGGATTGAGACAATACTTATATGATGGATATATTCCAATGACAAACTCATTAGATGAAAGAGTAATTCGACCATTTACGACAGGAAGAAAGAACTGGTTGTTCTCGGCAAGTGTATCAGGAGCAGAATCAAGTGCGAATGCATACAGCATAATTGAAACAGCAAAAGCAAATGGACTGGATCCATATAAATATTTGACAACAATATTTACATATCTTCCAAGCCAAGATCTGATCAAAAATCCAGAAATAATAGACGAATTTCTACCATGGAGTAAGTTCGTACAAAAGAACTGTAAATAAAAGAATCAGCATAACATTTTAGCAATGTTCAACTGATTCTTTTTCATTTATTTAACTACATCATCTTATTTGGCGCTTACGCTTTACTCACCAAAAGTCCAGACAACATTTGATTGTCTGGACTCTTTTTTGATGAAGACAAAAAAAAGACTGGAATTTTTCATCCAGCCTTTGATATTAGAATAATCCTACGATTTTACCATCTTCATCCACATCCATGTCTAATGCACTTGGATGTTTTGGAAGTCCTGGCATCGTTAACACTTTACCTGTTAGAGCAACAATAAAGCCAGCACCTAAACTTGGGCGTAATTCACGAACTGTAATTCTAAATCCTGTAGGACGACCCATTACTTTACCATCATCTGATAATGACATTTGTGTTTTAGCCATACAAATTGGTAATTTATCCCATCCTAATTCATTGAACTTCGCAATTTGTGCTTGTGCTTCTTCTGTAAAATCAACACCGTCTGCACCATATACTTTTTTGGCAATGGTTTCTATTTTCTCTTCAATAGTCTTATCTAAATCATATAAAGGCGCATAATTGTTTTCTTGATCACATAACGCAACGACTTTGTTGGCTAAATCAATAGCACCTTCTCCACCTTTTGCCCATACTTGAGATAATGACATTGGGTGGTTGTTTTCTTCACACCATTTTTCTAATGCTGCTACTTCAGCCGGTGTATCTGTCGCAAATTCATTGATCGCAACAATGTATGGTAAACCAAATTGTTGTACTGTATCAATGTGTTTTGCTAAGTTTTCACATCCTGCAAGCATAGCCTCTACATTTTCTTCTTTTAAATCTTCTAAGGCAATTCCACCATGTTGTTTTAAGGCACGAATTGTCGCAACAATCACAACCGCATTCGGTTTAAGATCAGCCAATCGACACTTGATATCCAAGAATTTCTCAGCTCCTAGATCTGCACCAAATCCAGCTTCTGTAACTGTATAATCTGCAAGTTCTAGACATGCTTTTGTGGCAATAACAGAGTTACATCCATGCGCAATATTCGCAAATGGACCACCATGAATCAATACTGGATTGTGTTCAAGTGTTTGAACAACATTAGGCAATACAGCATCCTTCATAACCATAGCCAAGGCACCTTCAATACCTAAATCATGTACATATACAGGCTTATCATCATAAGTATATGCCACAAGCATTTTTCCAAATCTTTTCTTTAAATCCATTAAATCATCTGCCAAACATAAAGCTGCCATGATTTCACTTGCGACAGTAATATTAAATCCGTCTTTACGTTCAACTCCATTGGCTTTTGCACCACAACCAATTATAATATTACGCAAAGTACGATCATTCATATCTAAACAACGTTTGAAAGTAACTTTTTCAGGATCAATATTCAATTCATTTCCCTGATGAATCACATTATCTAAACATGCACTAACTAAGTTATTAGCTGTTGTAATCGCATGCATATCTCCAGTAAAGTGAAGGTTGATATCTTCCATTGGTACAACCTGGGCATAGCCACCACCTGTAGCTCCACCTTTTAATCCAAATACTGGACCTAAACTTGGTTCACGTAAAGCCATCATCGTTTTCTTACCTAAACGATTTAAGGCATCACCTAAGCCAACAGTTGTCGTACTCTTTCCTTCTCCAGCCTTAGTAGGATTAATAGCTGTAACTAATACTAATTTTCCATGAGGATTATTTTCAATAGATTTTAAATAGTCAAAGGACAATTTAGCTTTATATTTTCCATAGTGTTCCAAACTATCAGCAGGAATCCCAATTTTTGCGGCAACCTTTTCAATTGGTTCCATGACGCATTCTTGTGCAATTTCTAAATCTGTTTTAGCCATTTTACATATCCTTCTTTCCAATATCATTTCTGTGAAATAAATCTTTACATTGAATCTTATCTAATTCTTTATATGTATGATCAAATGCAGTCTGTAAGTCATCTTCTAGAGTAACGACCATTAATACACGTCCTCCATCTGTGACTAATCCTTCATCTGTCATTTTTGTTCCCATGTGGAAAACCAATCCATCTACATCGTCTACACCTGTAATCAAAGATCCTTTTGTAGAGCTTGCAGGATAGTTTGTACTTGCTAAAACAACACCGTGACTGACTTTATCTGTCCATTTTAGTTCAACTGGTTTATTATCCATTAAATCTAAAATAGCTTGGACAAAATCACTTTCTAAACGAGGCAAAATAACTTCGGCTTCTGGATCTCCAAAACGTGCATTGAATTCAATTGTTTTAATACCTTTTTCTGTCAACATCAATCCACCATATAAGAATCCAGTGAATGGAACACCTTCTTTAACCATAGCACTTGCCATTGGTTTCATAATCTCATTCATTGCCTCATCAATTATTTCAGAAGTAATCTTTTTAACTGGACTATAAGATCCCATACCACCTGTATTTGGGCCTTTATCTCCATCAAATACACACTTGTGATCTTGAGCTACTTCTAAAGGTACAACTGTTTCATTGTGTACTAGACAGATCAAAGAAAATTCAAATCCAAATAAACATTCTTCAATCACAACCGAATTATTTTCAATCGCAAAGGCAATGTCCAAGGCTTCCTTAGCCTGTTCTAACGTAGAAGCTACTGTAACACCTTTTCCGGCTTTTAAGCCATCTTCCTTAATAACAATAGGAGCTCCTTGTTCTTGTACGTATGCCCATGCAGATTCTAAATCATAGAATGTTTTATAAGCTGCCGTTGGAATATTATATTTTGCCATGATCTTTTTGGCAAAATCCTTACTTGATTCGACTTGAGTCGCCTTCTTATCTGGCCCAAAAATATTTAAGCCTTCTTTTTTAAACGCATCTACAACACCTAGAGCTAAAGTTGCCTCAGGACCTACGATGGTTAAATCTACATTTCTTTCTTTGGCCAAAGATACAAGACCTTCAATGTCGTTGTCATTTACATTGACACATTCTCCAATTTTTGCCATTCCAGGATTTCCTGGAGCACAAATCAACTCATCACATAAAGCTGAACGTTTACATGCATACGCAAGTGCGTGTTCACGTCCGCCCTTACCGATAACTAGTATTTTCATTGCGTTTTAATCTCCTTTTTCTTTACCATTCAATCATAACAGAAAAAAGCCCCTAATGGGTCTTTATTCACAATTTTTTTAACAGAAAAAAGGTAGAACATTATATTCTACCCCCCTTGTTTTCTAAACCTTTAAGAATTGTGCTACATCTAGCACAAAAATTGTGGCTCCACCAACAGTAACTTCCACAGGAAAACTTGCATAACGGCCAATGTCATAACTAGCTGTACTAGGTACAATTTCCGTTCGCTTACTTGAATATTCCTTGATGATATCAATAGCTGCTTCTACTTTTTCGTCTTCACAACCAATAATCAACGTTGTATTGCCTGCGCGAAGGAATCCACCAGTCGTTGCTAATTTAGTAACAGAAAAACCATTTTTATTTAGTGCATTACTTGCCACTGGACTATCGTCATTTGATAAAATTGCTAGGATAAGTTTCATAGTGCTTCCCCCACCTTTCTAAGGTTATTATATAAGAATTTATGCGCAACTACAACAAGAAAAAAGAACCATAATCTTTAGAACAATTCCTCTTATTTCATGTATAATAGATATAGAGTTTAAAAGGGGTTAATTATGTTAAGGGAATTTAATTTTTTATGCACAAAAAAAGACAGTATCCTATCTTTTGAGGGTCAACTATGACAAATAAAAAAAGGAAAGATACTTTCGGAAATGGCTTGATTGCTTTTTTATTTGTATGCATGATATTTTTGATGGGTTATGCTTTTAAAAATCCTATATTATTATATTCTACAAATCCAGAAGTAGAGATCAATCATGAATATGATCCAAAGACAAACATTCAACAAGTCTTCTATCATTCGGATTCTAGTGTTCAAGTTTCAAGTGATATCGATACTAAAAGAGTAGGTAATTATACAGTTACTTATCAAATAAAAGACTATAAAAAAACGTGTACAGTCTCAGTAAAAGATACGAAAGCGCCAAAGCTAAAAGTTAAAACGTACACCACCGATTTAAAAGAAGATGTGAAGCCCAATTCTTTTGTAGAAAGTGTTGAAGATGATTCAAAGGTTACCTTATCTTTTAAAAATAAAGTGACTAAAGATGAAAAACAAACAGTGACGATCATAGCTAAAGATGCATATGGAAATTGCACAATGAAAGATACGACACTTACGTTAAAAAAAGATACTGAAAAACCTGTTATTAGTACAGATCCAATTCATGTCTATACAGATTCAAAACCGAACTATAAATCTTATATTGAAGTAACGGATAACTTAGATTTAAATCCAAAGATCAAAATCGATTCTTCAAAAGTAAAGACAAAAAAAGAAGGCACTTATAAATTAACGGTTACGGCAACGGATCGTTCTGGCAATAAGGCTAAGAAAAAGATTAGTGTCGTTGTTGAGGAACCTACAAAAGTCGTTTATCTAACATTTGATGATGGTCCAAGTGAAAATACAGATAAAGTATTAAAGATACTAAAGAAATATGATGCGAAAGCTACATTCTTTGTGACTGGAAACAATCAAAAATATAATGATTCCATTCGAAAAGCAGAAAAACAAGGAAATACAATTGCACTTCATACATATACGCATGATTATGCGACCGTCTATTCGTCTACAGAAGCATATTTTAATGATTTACAACAAATAAGTGATATGGTTAAACAAATCACAGGAAAAGCTCCAAAATATATTCGTTTCCCTGGTGGTTCAAGCAATATGGTTTCTGCCAACTACTCTCAGGGTATTATGTCAAAACTTGATAGTATGGTACATGAAAGAGGTTATGAATATTTTGATTGGAACTGCTCAAGTGGGGATGCCGCATCAAACAGCGTACCTGCTCAAACAATCGTCGATAACTCAACAAATTGTAACTATGATCAAATTATGTTGTTATTCCACGACTCAAGTCCTAAAACTTCTACAGTTGAAGCTTTGCCAGCCATCATTGAAAACTATAAAAGTCGTGGTTATGTATTTAAAGCGATCAGTGATGATACACCCATATTCCATCATGGAGTCAATAACTAAGTCAGCAATTTGCTGGCTTTTTTTATACAAAAAAATCGAAGGAATTAACCCTCGATTACTGCTTTGTAGTACTTTAATAGATCTTGCATCAATTCAATACTTTCTTCAACCTGATCTTCATTCATCACAACAACTTTTGTGTAGTTATGTAAAAGTATAGGTCTAGAAACATTATATGTTTCTGCCAAATGATTGACCCAATCCTCTGCTTCTAAGCCTTGCTGCTTTGTAATAACACCTTCTGATATAATTACACCTTTTACGTCTGCAAGCGATACGGGAACACTCCATTTGATAAGGCCTGCATGACATGCATACTTTTGCGGTTTATTTGATTTTAAAGCTCCTGTATAATTTTCAAATGTACATTCATCACATTGATGTAATGCAGATGAACTTGTTTTTAAACATTTACAAAAAAAGTTTTTCTCCTTCGCACTGCTAATTTCTGTTTCGTCTTGCACAAAATAGCATCTTAATCCGGTAATATGGTAATACGCATCCATTACCTTTTTGATTGCTTCTTCAGGCAACATAAATAACACCTCAAATCCTTTTCTTATCTTAATTAAATCACTTTCAGTGACCGATTTCAAGCATATTGTAAGCCGTTTCAATTACTTTTTTTGTAAATTAAAACCAGATGTTTCCACCTGGTTTCTTGGATTATTAAATTCCTTTTATTTTATGAAATGCATGCTGTGCTGCAATGGCACCATCATTACATGCCGTAATAACCTGTCTTAAATTTTTGTCAATGACATCGCCTGCTGCATAAATTCCTGGAATTTTTGTTTGACGATCATCATCGACTAGAACATAGCCACGCTCATTTAATATACCTAAATCTTGTACACAATCCGTATTTGGATCTTGTCCAACATAAGGGAAGATACCTGAACATTCTATAACTTGTTTTTCATGAGTATCCACATTTTCAAGTTCAATACCGGATACTTTTCCTTCCGAACTTAAAATTTGAACAGGAATATGCTTCTTAATGACATGAATCTTTGCGTTCTCTTCAATTTGTTTTTGAATATGTTCTTCAGCTCTAAATACGTCTCTGCGAATCACAATCGTTACACTGCGCGCAAGCCCGGCAAGATAAATCGATTCCTCTAATGCCGAGTTTCCTCCACCAATCACTACAACCTCTTTATCTCTAAAAAATGCACCGTCACAAACTGCACAGAAAGAAACACCATGTCCTAGATTTTCATTTTCCCCAGGAATATTCAATAAACGTTCCTTTGTTCCTGTCGCAAGAATGACAGCTTTCCCTTTCACAACATTCCCATCGTTTAAATATACATTTTTATTTTCATCGATTTTATTGACTTCACCATACGCATATTCAGCTTGAAAAGATGTTGCTTGTTCAAACATATCCATTGCCAACTGTGTACCTTCAATATCTTTTATACCTGGATAATTACTGATTTTATTTGTTTTTATAAGTTTTCCGCCTGGTGCTCCACTCTCTAAAATTAAAGTCTTTAATCCCGCTCTTGAACCATATAATGCTGCACTTAACCCTGCAGGGCCAGCACCAATAATTACCAAATCGTATTGTCGCTCCATATGCGATCCTCCTTACATAATGATACTAACTGCATTAAATCATCGATGACCTTACATGGATGTGCTTTTTCTAAAGCTTCGCGTTGTTTTTCATCTACACTAAACCCTACAGAATAGGCAGCCATATTTTTTGCGGCTACAATATCCGCAACATTATCACCAACATAAATACAATCGTCATGACTAGTATGTAATAAGTTGCATGCTTCAATCAAGCCAGATGCACTTGGCTTAGGTTCGGGCAAATTTTCTTTTCCCAATACAACCTTGAAATAGCCATCTAAACCAGCTTGTTTTAGTCCTCTTTTCACAACTTCAATACGCTTATTTGATACTACCGCACACTGTATATTTTGTTCTTTTAACCCCTCTAACATTTCTTTGGCATGAGGCACTTCCTTTGATAGATCTTTAT
>ENA-ORPK01002422-ORPK01002422.1-human-gut-metagenome-genome-assembly--contig:-NODE-2422-length-12864-cov-2.617222_pt1 | contig 12864 bp, 14 predicted proteins | sample MGYA00242139_ERZ509068 | MGnify/ENA primary metagenome ERZ509068 (study PRJEB26280, sample SAMEA2338687) | human gut metagenome | biome: human gut; feature: human-associated habitat; material: faeces... | reverse complement strand
TGGTCTTTGAGAGTACCGTCCGAATTATCCAAAGTGAGCATAACCTGAGCAAAGCCGAGTGCCTTACGCTTTGATGTTCCGCCAAAAATGACATCTTCCATTTTTGAACCACGAAGCGATTTTGTACTCGTTTCGCCGAGAACCCATCTCACCGCATCGGAAATATTACTCTTGCCCGAACCGTTAGGTCCGACAACAGCGGTAATACCCTTGCCGAAATTTAATTCTGTTTTGTCGGGGAACGATTTGAACCCCTGCATTTCAAGTGATCGTAGTAACATATTTTTTACCGTCTTATAATCTTTAAATCGTCCTTTGCAACCTTGTCGGTTACAGTAACCTTTATGTTATATCCCTCTTCCATAAGGAAGTATATATTGCGTTTTTGCTGACCCTTCAGTTGGGATACCGAGCGTGGATTAACCATAATCTCGTAATCTCCGGGTCTTAATTTAAGTATCTTGTTGAGCATAAATCTGCTCTTAACTATCTCGCCGAACGACTCGTGATAAGCACCTGCCACGGCATTTTTCTTTATGTCATTTGAAGCGTGAAGTCCGAGCCTTATAATCTTTATCCCTGCTTCTTCAAACATAGGGACAAGCTTTGTGCAAAGGTTTGCCGCATCGTCAACCGTTTGCGGCTTGAACACCTCGTCCTCATACAGTTTTGCAAGCATTGTGCCTTTCAGCACAACCGTTGGATAAATACGCACGGTTGCCGGCTGAAGTACAATGATTTTTTTTGCGGTTTCTATTGCCTTTTCGTCCGTATCAAGATAAAGCCCCGTCATCATTTGAAGTCCGAGTTCAAATCCATAGGACTTGATAAGATTTGAAGCGTTGACAACATCCTGTGCCGTATGTCCTCGAAGATTTGCCTTGAGCACCTCGTCATCCATACTTTGAGCACCGAGTTCGATTGAAGTAACGCCGTATTTTTTAAGAAGTGTAAGCACTTCATCATCAATAAAATCAGGTCGAGTGCTGATTCGAATTCCGTTCACTCTGCCGTCCTCAACATAAGGATAAGCAGATTTTAAAAGCGTGAGCATATAATCTCGGTCAATCGCCGTAAAAGAGCCGCCGAAAAATGCAATTTCGTATTCGTAGCCTTTTTTCTTCAATGCAATTTCAACCGCTTCTCTCACATCATCGGCAGTCGGTTGCTTGACATTGCCCGTGATTGTTTTTTGATTGCAAAACGAGCACTGCTGAGGGCAACCGAGATGCGGAATAAAAATGCTGATATTACCTTTTTTCATATAATCCCCATCAACGAAAGTGCCTCTTTCGCTGCCTCCTGCTCCGCCTGTTTTTTGCTTCTGCCGACTCCCCTGCCGACAACATTTGAATTGAGGTGAACCTCTGCTTCAAAAACTTTGTTGTGATCGGGACCTTTTTCGCCGACAATAACATAGTTGAGAGTTTCATCCTTATTCTGCTGAATAACTTCCTGCAAGGTGGTTTTGTAATCCTTAAACAAAATGTGATGAGTGCTTACATCTCTTGCCAAGAAATGAAGAATGTGCTTTTTTGCCGGTTCCATACCGCCGTCAAGATAAACAGCGGCAATAACGGCTTCAAATGCATCTGAAACGATAGACGGACGTTCTCTTCCGCCGCTGTTCTCCTCGCCCTTGCCGAGAAGAATATATTTGCCCAGATCAATTTTTTTGGAAAACTCAAAGAGTGCATTTTCACATACAAGCGACGCTCTTATTTTTGTAAGCTCACCTTCGGGAAGGTGCTTGAAATGAGTGAAAAGATGAACCGATACGACAATTGAAAGAACGCTGTCGCCGAGAAATTCAAGACGCTCATTGGAGCTTCTTCCGTGTCTGTATTCATTTGCATAAGAGGAGTGGGAGAGAGCCTCATAGAGCAGATCTTTATTTTTAAAAGTGTATCCGATTTTTTTCTCAAATTCAGAAAAGTCCATATCAAATCTCCGTTTATTTTGTTTCAACAGTTTCCTGCTTCTTTAAAAGTTCAAGTGATTTTGTTATCTCGCCGATAATATCACCGTCAACGCAGTTTTTAGCCTGACGGATAGCATTGTAGAAAGCCTTTGCGTTTGAGCTGCCGTGTGCCTTAATAACAGGCTTGGAAATACCCATAAGAACAGCGCCGCCTGTTTCGGAATAATCCATTTTCTTTTTGAAAGCCTTGATCTTTTTCATAATGAGAAGTGCGGCAAGCTTTCCGCCGAAGCTGCCCATAAGCATATCCTTGAGAGTGTGTGAGAAATAAGAACCCATACCCTCGTAAAGCTTGAGAGCAACATTTCCTGTGAAACCGTCAGAAACGACAACCTCACATTCACCGAGAGGAATATCTCTTGCTTCAAGATTTCCATAAAAGTTGACGGGAGCTTCCTTAAGCATTTTATATGCCTCAATATCCATTTCACGGCCTTTGGTGTCCTCTGCGCCGACATTGATAAGACCGACCTTAGGTGACTTTACACCGAGAACTCTTTGCATATAGCAGCTGCCCATAATACCGAACTGAACGAGCATTTCGGGACGGCAGTCAACGTTTGCGCCTGCGTCAACAAGCATCATATAACCTTTATCGGTAGGCATTACAGGTGCAAGAGCCGCACGCTTTATACCCTTGATACGCTTTGCTATAAATGTCGCACCGACAACGAGAGCACCTGTGCTTCCTGCTGAAACAAAAGCGTCACCTTCGCCGTCTGCAAGAGCCTTAAGACCGATAGCCATAGAGCAGTCGGAGCGTTCCTTTATGATAGATGTAGGCTCTTCGTGAATGTCGATAACGGATTCTGTGTGCATTATTGAGATGCCGTCGAGTGAGATATTATTCTCAGCTGCGGCAGCCTTTATTTTGTTTTCATCGCCTGTGAGGATTATTTCAACGCCAAGCTGTTCAACAGCCATAGCACTGCCCTTTATAACTTCCAGCGGTGCATTATCTCCGCCGAATGCGTCAACTATTATCTTCATATGTAAAATTACCTCCTGTGGGTTTTGTTTTTTATAAATTCATTGAATTTTTTATCTTTTATTTTGGACTTGTCGATAAAATAAGCTGTGCGGTTCCGGATCATTATTATGAAAAGCGTGTCAGATTCAGCAATTTTTGCGATTTTGTCATAGCTGAAATATGCAGCACCGCAGCTGTATTTTACCGTGAAATGGTCATCATAAAAATCATAAATACGGAACTTTTCATCTGTATAATTTATTTTTTTCAGTGATGAAATGTAAGTGAAAAGCATTGAAAGAAAAACAATGCCGAAAATTATTGCAATAAGATAATATTTAAATATCACCGCAAGAACAGTTACGGCAAATGAGACCAATGTCGCCGAAAGCCTTGCATTGCCAAGACGAAAAAGACTGAAATGTCTGAAATCAGACATAAGCTTTGCAGTATAAGGCGAATCTATCTCAAATATCGGTGAAAGTCCGTTATCAGCTGTTATTTTTACAGGGCAGAGGTCATCATTCAACATTGCAAACCTCCTTAAAAATTGTGAACGGTAAACTTGTTTCCAAGCTTGTTCTGCATTACGGCACGGAGCATATCGGCACTTTCCTTTTCAATATCTTTTTTGGGAATGATGTGAACGCTTCCGTCAGTCATAAATATAAGCAGACGTGCCGCATTTTCATCAGCCCTTGCAGCAAGGTCATAATCAATGTAAGCTGCGTTATAGTCGCTAATGAAGGTGAAATGATGTCTGTAAAAGCTGTATGAGTAAAAGCTGCTGTCATTGGGAGCACTCGCCGCCATTTTTTTAGCGGCAAATTTTACGCTGAAAAGCAGCAGCGCAAATAAAACGGCAAGGATAAAATATATTACAGCCGCAATAAAAGCTTTGCTCAGAGCAGCCGTAAGAGCAACATTCAGAAAGAACAGACCGCATATCGCAACAGAAAAATAAAAACCTATCTTTCCGAAAGCTGACTTAAAAAAAGAGCTTTGCAAAGCATCATAATAGTCGTGCTCGTTTCGTGTTACTGTAACGCTGACAAGAGGCTGCTTGTCCTTGTCGCAGGGGAAATCAAATTTATTCATAGCTGTTTCCTTTATTTACAATGAACAATAAATTTGCTGCCAAGCTTCATAGTAAGAAGCTTTCTCATTTCCTCAGGCGTATTTAAAATAAATGAACTCTTCGGAATAACGTGAGCCTGATTTTTATTTATAAAAATATAAAAATATTCAGCAGTTTCCGCAGCTTCGGCAACAATGGAATAAGGAACTGCGCTTATAGAGAAATTTTCGGAGTGGACAAAGCAATCCTGATAAAATTTATATCGGTTCAGGTTATTTTGCGAGTAACCCGAATATATTTGATTTTTGGCAGCTTTCTTAAATGTAAAAACAGGGATCGCAAAGCATAATACCGCACAAATTATTGAACTTAATCCTAAAAAGGTATCACCGTTAAAAAAATAGATCGGCGAAATTATTAAAAGCACCACAGCAATTATTAGATTGAACACATATGCATTCTGTCTTTTTTTATAGCTAAAGTTATTGAAATCATAAACACATTTTTCGGTGTGAAAATATGCAGACTCAAAAAGTACAGGCTCATTTGTGTTCATATATTGCTCTACATAGCTTTTTTCTGTCGTCATAGCTGTTATCCTCTCAAGCTTCGGCAATGGTTTTGTCAAGTGACATCAATGCCGCCTCCGCAACAATGCGGTAGCGTTCCTGTTTGTCCTTTATGCGTGTTGGGCAGGGCGGAAGAATGCCCATATTTGCGCCCATAGGCTGAAAATCGGTCACGCTTTCATCGGAAATATAATGTGAGAGCGCACCTATCATCGTATCTGTCGGAAGAATAAGACTATCCTTGCCGCTGAGCTTTCGGGTCATATTTATGCCTGCCATAATTCCGCTTGCGGCGGATTCCATATAACCCTCAACGCCTGTTATCTGACCGGCGAAGAAAATACGTCTGTCGCTGCGGAGTGAAAAGTCGGCGTCAAGGAGCTTAGGCGAATTTAAGAAAGAATTTCGATGCATAACACCGTATCTGACAAATTCAGCGTTTTCAAGTCCGGGAATAAGCGAGAAAACACGCTTCTGTTCGCCGAATTTAAGGTTTGTCTGGAAACCGACAATGTTGTACATAGTACCGCTGCTGTTTTCCTTGCGAAGCTGGACTACCGCATAAGGACGTCTGTTTGTTACAGGGTCATTAAGTCCCACAGGCTTCATTGCACCGTACCGCATAGTTTCCTCACCACGCTTGGCAAGTACCTCTATCGGCATACAGCCTTCATAAACAGTAAAGCTGTCATTTTTATTGTGAAGCTCTTGCGGAGCGTCAAAATCGTGGAGCGGAGCAGATTCTGCACTGACAATGGCATTGTAAAAATCCAGATATTCTTCTTTAGTGAATGGGCAGTTGATGTAGTCGTCATCGCCTCTGCCGTAACGTGCGCCGAAAAATGCACGTTCCATATTTATTGATTCAAAGGTAACGATAGGAGCGGCAGCATCATAAAAGCTGAGGTAACCGCCGCTGATTTTTTTTATGCTTTCGGCAAGTGCGTCCGAGGTAAGAGGACCGCTTGCAATAATGACATTGCCCTCGGGTATCTCCGTGACCTCGCCGCTGCATATCTCAATGTTTGGATGAGAGTGTATCTTTTCTGTTACAAGGTCTGAAAAAAGCGTTCTGTCAACTGCAAGAGCACCACCCGCAGGAACAGCTGTCTCAACAGCACAGGGAACTGTAAGCGAGCCTAAACGACGCATTTCCTCTTTAAGCAGACCTGCCGCAGAATTAACTCTGGATGCTTTTAATGAATTGGAGCAGACAAGCTCCGCAAAGCCTGAATACTTATGAGCTGGAGTATATTTTGCAGGCTTCATTTCACAAAGCCTGACTTTTATTCCCGCATTTGCAAGCTGCCAGGCTGCCTCACAGCCTGCCAGACCTGCACCTATTACGGTAACGGCTGTATTGTTCATATCATCGTCCTTTTGTTAGGGGATCACTTTTCTTTTTTGATAGCAACTTCATAGCCGCAGCCTTCTTTAAGGCAGAACATCTTTCCGCCTTTTTTGAAGAGCGTAGTGCCGTCGTTGCACTTAGGACACTTGTCTGAAACGGGTGTGTCCCATGTCATAAAATCGCAGTTCGGATTATCCTCGCAGCCAAAATATTTCTTGCCCTTTTTTGACTTTTTCTGAAGAACCTTCTTATGGCACTTAGGGCATACGCCGCCTGTGTCCTTGACAATTCGCTTGGTGTTTGTACATTCAGGGAAGCCTGAGCAGGCAAGGAATTTGCCGAAGCGTCCTATTTTTATTACCATAGGCTTGCCGCAGACATCGCATACCTCGTCTGTTTCCTCATCGGGGACTTTTATACGCTTACCGTCCATAGCGGTTTCTGCCTTTGAGAGTGTGTCTGAGAAATCCTTATAGAAATCGGAAAGTGTGTCTACCCAGTTTTTCTTGCCGACTTCAATTTCATCAAGGTCACTTTCCATTGATGCGGTAAATTTTGCGTCAACAATGTGCTTGAAATTGTCTTTCATAAGCTGGGTTGTGACTTCGCCGAGACCTGTCGGTTTAAGCTGCTTGCCGTCACGTTCAACATAGAAACGGTTTGTGATAGTGGAAATCGTCGGAGCATATGTTGACGGACGTCCGATACCGTTTTCTTCAAGAGCCTTGATAAGTGTAGCTTCTGTGTATCGTGCAGGCGGCTGAGTGAAGTGCTGGAAACCGTCAATGGTTTTAAGCTTCAGAACGTCGCCCTTTTCAATAACGGGGAGCACCTTGTTTTCCTCGTCGTCCTTAGTTTCCTCATAAAGAACGGTAAAACCGTCAAATTTAACGGAGAAGCCTGTTGCCTTGAAATCGCAGCCGTTTGCATTTATGCTTACCGCAACAGTATCGAGTGAAGCATTAGCCATCTGGCTGGCAATAAATCTTTCCCAGATAAGCTTGTAAAGCTTGAACTGTTCCGTGGTAAGACTGTCTTTTACTCTGTCAGGAGTAAGCTCGGGCATTGACGGACGTATAGCTTCATGAGCGTCCTGTGCGTTGGATTTTGTTTTATATACCTTAGGTGTGGACGGAACATAGCTCTTTCCGTATTTTTCTTCAATGTATTTGTAAGCCGCATCTCTTGCTTCATCGGAAATACGGAGTCTGTCTGTTCTCATATAAGTGATAAGACCGACAGCACCCATGCCTTCGATGTCAACACCTTCATAAAGTGTCTGAGCGTTTTTCATTGTTTTTGCGGCAGCAAATCCAAGTCGCTTTGAAGCCTCCTGCTGCATAGTTGAGGTTGTGAACGGAGGAGCAGGGGATTTCTTTCTGACTGATTTCTTTACGTCTGTAACAAGGTACTCGGCACCTTCAACACGCTTTAAAATTGCGTCGGTCTCTTCCTTGGAATGAAGCTCGACCTTTTTGCCGTCGATACCTGTAAATGAAGCGGCGAACTGTTTCTTTGAGGACGGAGCGGTCATTTTTGTTTCAATGGACCAGTATTCTTCGGGCTTGAAATTGCGTATCTGATTTTCACGGTCAACAACAAGAGCAACGGCAACAGACTGAACACGTCCCGCAGACAGTCCGCGGCGTACCTTTTTCCAAAGGAACGGTGAAAGTTTATAGCCGACTATTCTGTCGAGGATACGTCTTGCCTGCTGAGCGTTTACAAGGTCAATATCAATTGTTCTTGGGTGAGCCATACCGTTTGTAACGCCTGTTTTGGTGATCTCGTTGAATGTAACACGGTTATTTTCGTCCAATGGCAGATCAAGCATCTGTGCAAGGTGCCATGAAATTGCCTCTCCCTCACGGTCCGGGTCAGTTGCTAGGTAAACGAAATCGGACTTTTTAGCCTCTTTTTTTAGTTCTTTGATGAGTTCTTCTTTGCCCTTGATGTCGGTGTAAACAGGCTGGAAACCGTTGTCAACATCGACGCTGAGCTTTGATTTCGGCAGGTCACGGACGTGTCCCATTGAAGCGACAACTTCATATCCGCTGCCGAGATATTTTTTAATGGTCTTTGCCTTTGCAGGCGACTCCACAATAACAAGTTTAGACATTTATATTAACTCCTTCAGGATAACTCTTAAACGTTTATGTAATATAATAGCTGTCGCCCATATCGGACGAAACTATTCCGTCGATCTCCATATCCGTGAGGATCGACAGCACCTCCATAATATCCATATCGGCAGCCTCCGCAGCTTCATCGGCGCTGACCGGAGAAGGTGAGCTTATCAGAATATTGTAAATGATCTCCGCTCTTTCGTCAAGCCGGGGTGCAGCCTTTTCAGACTTTGTTTTTTGTACCATCGGCTTTTGAATAATATGAGCAGTATCATTTTTATTATCGGTTTTTGACAAAGAAATATTATCGGCATTATTCTTTCCGACGGATTTGTGATGATGATTTTCAAAGTATTCACCAACAATATCATATGGCGAGCATAAAGGCATCGCTCCGCTTTTCAGAAGAATTTTATTACCTTCATAGCGTGGGTCAAAAATATCATGGGGAGGTACGACCCAAAGATCCCTGCCCTGAGAAACTGTACATTCCGCTGAATTAAGAGAACCGCTCTTTTCGGACGCTTCAATAATGACAGTTCCGACAGCAAGACCTGTAAGTATTCTGTTTCTTGCAATAAAAAGTGGCGGCTTTGCAGCAGTCTGCGGGAAATATTCGGAAATAAACACACCGTTTGAAAGAAGCCTGTCACGGTATATTATGTTTTCGGCAGGGTAGTCGTAATCAATGCCGCAGCCTAAAACGGAAATCACCTTTCCGCCCGCATCAGCCGCAGCAAGCTGTGCCGTAATGTCAGTACCGACGGCAAAACCGCTTGCAACAGCGATACCGTTTTCGGCAGCTGTTTTTGCAATTGCTTCTGCTGCAGAGTGGCTGTACTGTGAAAGTGAACGTGCGCCCACAACAGTGATAATGACATTATTATTGAGAATATCCGCATTGCCCTTATAAAAAAGAAGAAAAGGCGGATTTGTTATTCCAAGCAGCCTTTGCGGATAATCCGCATCATCAAAGCAAAGTATTCCGATATTATGGCTTTCACAGTAAGAAATTATTCCGTCAAGCTGAACAGTATGCGTCCTTTTTGCGTTTTTCAGCTCGTCATTATTAAAAATACCGTTGTTATCGGAATTTGCAGCTTTGATAAGTGCATCGTAAAGTCTTACGGGCGAGCCGAAAGTATCAAGAAGCTGCCATATTCTTTCCTTGCCTGCACCGATGACTGAAACGATAAACAGATACTTTATAAGCTTTTCCTTGTCTGTCATTTAGTCAGCTCCCACATTATGATAGAGGCAGCGGTCGCAGCGTTAAGGGAGTTTACGTTGCCGTTCATATGGATAGTGAGCTTGTGATCGCACTTCGCAACTACATCAGACGGCAGACCGTTTCCCTCATTGCCGATAAGAACAGCCGAACCGTTGCTGAATTTGCAGTCTGTAAGGGATAAAGCATCACTGTCGATAACAGCAGCGTAGGCTGTTATTTTCTTGTCCCGGAAAGTCTGAAAAGCCTCATCTTCAGAAGCAATGCAGACCTTCATTCTGAAAAGGCTGCCCATAGTCGAGCGTACAACCTTAGGACTGTATATATCGCAGCTGTTTACGGAAATAACTGCACTTATGCCCATAGCGTCAGCGGTTCGTATTACTGTACCCATATTTCCCGGGTCCTGAATATTATGCAGAAGAATATATCTTCCGCTGCTATTTATTGTATCAGAAATCGGCGGATTGTCAAGTGCCGCACAAATTGCGAAGATACCCTGTGTACCATCGGTGGAAGCGAGACTTGAACCCAGATCATCGGAAATAAGGGCTGTTTTTTTTATAATATTTTCTTCGTTCAGAAAATCCAATGCTTCACCGTGTTCGGAAAGCTTTTTATAGCAGCTTTCTGTAATGAGAACATAGTGAAGCTCTGCATTTTCCTGTACAGCATCTCTTATGAGACGTACACCTTCGAGAGTGAACATATCAAATTCGCTGCGGTATTTTTTATTGGAGGAAAGCTTCCGGAAGAGTTTGACAGTGCTATTATCTTTAGAATTGATTACCTGCATTTCGGTGAATTTGCCCTCCTTTTACAGTATATCTATAAACTGCAAAAGTCAGAAGTAAAAAATTACTTCTGACTCTATCAGCTTTTTTAATTAAAGAGCAGCCTTAGCCTTTTCAGTAAGAGCTGTGAAACCTGCTGCATCATTAACAGCGATCTCAGCGAGCATCTTTCTGTTGAGTGTAACGCCTGCCTTCTTAAGACCGTTCATGAATGAAGAATAGTTCATTCCGTTGAGCTTGCAAGCTGCGGAAATTCTTGTGATCCAGAGCTTTCTGAAATCTCTCTTCTTGAGTCTTCTTCCAACGTAAGCATAGTTGCCGGACTTCATAACAGCTTCCTTAGCCATCTTGAAGTGTTTGCTCTTAGCGCCCCAGTAACCCTTTGCAAGCTTTAATGTTTTATTTCTTCTCTTACGAGTAGCCATTGCTCCCTTAACACGAGCCATAATCTTTTACCTCCGTTAAATTAGTAGTTAGTTGATCTACAGCCTTACCTATTATTTGTAAGGGATGAGCTGCTTTACAGTAGAAGCGTTTGCAGAACCTGCATAACCTGCTGCTCTTGCAATTCTCTTACGCTTTGTAGCTTTCTGAGTAAGTCTGTGACGCTTGTTTGTCTTCTGATACTTAACAAGACCGTTCTTAGTGAGCTTAAAACGCTTTTTAGCGCCTGAATGAGTTTTCTGCTTAGGCATAGTATATATCCTCCTTTAAATTTAGACCCTGCCGCAAGACCGAAAGTATCACGGCGTAATCAATGCAGTTTTATTTTGAAGCCTTAGGTGAAACGAACATAACGAGTGCACGTCCCTCCATCTTGGAAGGCTTTTCAACAGTACCGTATTCCTCACAAGCTGCCTTGAACTTGTCAAGCAGCTCCTCACCGAGATGAGGATGAGCAATAGCACGTTTGCGGAAACGAACGGAAACCTTGAGCTTATCTCCTGATTTAAGGAATTTGACAGCCTGGTTTACCTTTGTATTAAAGTCATTGGTATCGATCGTTGAGAACATTCTGATCTCCTTGACGTCAACGACCTTCTGATTTTTCTTAGCTTCCTTTTCACGCTTGCCCTGTTCAAAAAGGTACTTTCCGTAATCCATAATTTTGCATACAGGCGGTGTTGCCTGAGGAGCAATTTTTACAAGATCAAGCTCTTTTTCTTCAGCCAGCTTAAGAGCCTCCTTAGCGGAAATGATGCCGATAGGAGAACCGTCAAAATCAATGACACGGATTTCTTTGTCTTTAATTTCCTCGTTAATCTGTAATTCTTTAACGCTTATAGTAAGCACCCCCAAAATAAAAATGAGCGGAAACAGAATGTTCCGCTCATACCGATACATATTAATACGCAACTACCCCGAATTATCAAAGAAATGCGTTTTATACATAAGTATTGACCAATACTCGCCTTTTGCGGTATGGTGAGAACGGAAGTTCTGCTTTATTTTTAACATTGGTACAAAACCAACATTAACAGTATACACGCAAACAAAGCATTTGTCAAGGGTTTTTTAAAAAATTTATTCTTCACTTGATGGATTTGATGAAGCAGCGGCATTTGCTGCATTGAGTTTGTTCTGATAAGCGGCATTTTCAAACCACGCATCAAGAACGCTGACGGAGATGGAATAGCCTGAATCAGTCTTGACGTATTCGGCTATCTCGCCTGCATTGATGAGGTCAACGACCTGCTGAGTTGAGAGATTGAGATATGCAGCCGCCTCATCTTCCGTGAGATATTTTTTTTCGGCATAGGTGAGGTCGGAGGGGGCATTATATGTATTGCTGTCGGAGAAGGTCTGTTCGCCGAGAGTTTTATTGACTTTTTTCAGATTTCCGCCGATATTGAAGCCTGCAATAAGAATACAGATGCCGAGAAATATCGAGCCTAAAAGTGCGCCGTTTACTGAACCTTTTGAACGTGAAGACGAGCTTCTCTGCTGTGACGACTGAGCCATAAGAAAACCTCCGTTATAAAATTTTTATTTCCCTGTCAAGACCAAAGGAATATAGATAAGCCTCTTTGACTTTTCTTCCGAATATTTTTTCGAGAGCGATGCTGTAAAGATAAAGCTGACGGTAGTAGCGGTCAATAAGAGTCTGTTCGTTATTGACACGATCCGTTTTGTAGTCGATAAGAACGATACCGTCCTCTTCGGCAAAGAAGCAGTCGGCGATACCCTGCAGCATACCGTTGGTATTATTATACTCCATACCAAGTTCATCGTCAAGAGAAAGTGCAGATATTTCGATAAGAAATTTTTGTTCACGGCGTATTTCGGCAGACTTTTTCATACGGCTGTAAAGCGGTGAACGGAAAAATGCGGCAAGCTTTCCGTATTGGAGAGCGTCCCTTTCCTCTGCACTGAGAATACCCTTTTCCACAAGTATATCCGCCTGACCTTTAAGGTCACTTTCTGCCTTTTCATAATCAGAATATTGCATAAAGGTGTGCATTGCAGTACCTATCTCCGCAGGAGTGAGCTTTGAATAGTCGGCAGAAAAATCAGGTCGGCGCAGGAATATCTCATCATTTTCACTTTTGGCTATTTCTGTGATAGTAAGCTTTGCGGCAGTATCGGCAAGCTTTGTGTCATATTTAAAATCAAAAATAGATTTTACATTAGGATTAATTACCATTTTAGGAAGTGGTCTTAAGCTTCTTTTAATTTGCTTATTAACTTGGTCTAAATGATTTAAATAAATATGTGCATCGCCAAGTGTATGAACAAAATCACCAGGTTCAAGTCCACATACCTGAGC
>ENA-ORPK01002412-ORPK01002412.1-human-gut-metagenome-genome-assembly--contig:-NODE-2412-length-12908-cov-3.827122_pt1 | contig 12908 bp, 10 predicted proteins | sample MGYA00242139_ERZ509068 | MGnify/ENA primary metagenome ERZ509068 (study PRJEB26280, sample SAMEA2338687) | human gut metagenome | biome: human gut; feature: human-associated habitat; material: faeces... | reverse complement strand
CAGCCATTGAGGTCAAGCTTGATGCCACAGTCCTCGCCTATCCTGAAAACATCATCTGCTGCAGGTTGGTCATCAAGAAGCACAAGATGTATGGCTTCGCCTGCAGGTGCCGACGCAATGGCGTATTTTAATGAGGGATACAGACGTTCTTCCTCCTCGCAGTATATTGCTGGGTCTCCGTCCTGAGACATCGGAACGAAATCAAAAATACAAGCATGACTGTTGTCATAGCCCATAAGATTGCCAAGGGCGAAATAGCCGTTGCTATAGCCACCCCAACCCCAGTTGACATGATAGCAACCGTCATCAGCATAGCCGTCTATCACAAAGGCATGACCACCCTCACCGCCAAACCCCATGTATATGAGGGGGCGCTCCCTGTTGAGTTGTTTCTTCATATCTGCCACCCAAGTGAAATAACCGTCTTCGCCATTCTCCGTGTAGTCCGAAAGACTTCGAGTCTCTCCCCTGTAATCAAAGTGGCGGGTCATCACATCATCGCGAAATGAGGCAGAGGTTTCTTTCGTGCCATAGTCCGCTCTGAGAGCAGCACCGACATCTGCCATCAAACGGCTCACAGCATCCTTTTCACGTTCTGATGAATATAGTGTCACCTGCATGGGCATCTCTGTCCAAGCATAGCCGTGGGTAAGGTCATGCGCAGATACATATGCCCCCTGATTGGAACGATATGCAACAGTGGTACCGTAACCATAGCTAGGATACTGGTAATAGCGCATCACTATGGCGTATGCTGTCGGAACGCACCCCGTCAGACAGTTTCTTTGACCTATCATAGGACACTGTAGGTTGTAAGGCTCACGCTGGTTCCATTCTGCTGTCTCCAGCAACACCACAGGGCGGGAGTTGCCACTGGCCATAACCCATTGACTTTTAGTCTCAGATGTAGATGCTACCCCTGAACCACGGAGCCTGTTGATGTGCCTGCCGACAGCATCGAGCCAAGCCTCCATACAGCATGGCAATTGGTCACCCAATGTATTATCGTGCGAATATGCCAGCACCGGAGCCACACGGTCGTCACCTGCAATTACGGCAAAACCGCGATCTGCCTCAAAGATGTAGTAGGCTGGCTTATCGGCGGTGTCACGCCCTGCCGGCGACATATACTTGCGTGAACGGCACATACCGTCGCAAGCATCTCCCAATATCCGCTGGGCCACCTGTGCTGCCCTGTCTTCGGAAACAAAATCCGCCACTATAGTCTGCGGTATCATAACCACAGCAAACACCGCTACAATAAGAACACGCTTCATAGTATTGTCATTTTTTGTTTTCAGACTGTAAAGATACGGCTTTTGCCTTAAACGGCAATGCTTCAGCATGACAATTTGCAACAACAGAATGCGGACCAGACTGGTCTCTGCCACCAATTTGGCGGGATTATAGTTTAACAAAGATTCGTTTGCGATACATCACCCAGCCCACCAAACCACAAAAAGCCACATTGAGCATGGCAAAGACAAAGTCCCCAAATTCATTGCCGAACAGAGGCACAAGACCACGCCAGAAAATGACACCCCAAAGGTCCTGCTCTCCACCGCAAACATTAAACTTTATCAATTCGAGCGGCCACAAGATACCCTCACTTAACAGATAGAGAAACAACGGATTTGCGCCGAACACACGAAATGCACTGGCAAACCCTCTGCCCTTTCCTCTAATGTCAATATAATATATAAGGAGGCCAAGCAACAAAGCACCCACTCCGCAGGTAATCATTACGAAAGAAGGAGACCATATTTTCTTGCTGACCGGACACACGAGCCCTAAAAGATAGCCGACTATGAGCAAGAAAGCACCTGTCAACAACACAAAAAGGAGCCTTCGGTCTGCATTGGAGCCATCCCCTCGACCGGCAAACAAAACACTGCCTACCCAAAAACCAAGCATCACATGGGCAATTCCAGGCAGAGTGCTCAACACCCCCTCTGGGTCTATGCCCCCGTCATTACACATGTGGTTAACACCAAGCACACCACGATCCACTATACCGAGAACATTCACGGCGGAACGTTCGAAACCATTGCCGGCAAGCAGAATAATCCAGTAGGCAACCAATATTGCCACTATGAGAACAGGGAAACGCCTGTGGCTGACATAGAGCGAGAACAAGGCGCAGACACCGTAACAAAGGCCGAGGCGCACCAACACTCCCGACAAACGCAGATGCTCCAGATTGTTGCAGGCATGCCACAACCGCTCAAGGAACGGCACGGAGGGGTCTGCATAGCAAAAGCCGAAAAGGCTTCTGCCAAACCAGTCAAACAACCAACACAACTATTATACCCAAGGTGCGACCGGCAATCTTGCGAAACACTTTGTGCGAGGGGGCAAAACCATATTTGTATAACGACAGAAATGTCGTTATCCCCATTATAAACATAAAGAGCGGAAACGCCATGTCAGCCAAAGTTAGTCCTATCCAAGGGGCATGATAGAGCGGGGCGTAGTGATAGCCCGAACACGTATTAAAGACTATCATGCCAACGATGGTGATGCCACGCATCACGTCGAGTGCGAGTATTCTGTTCATTTTCTTGTTTTTTTGATTACGGTCGCCCATTGGAGCGGCATCTGTTTTTCACTACCGGAGGTTGCCAAAGCCCTGCAAACCGGCATTTCTGACAAAAACGAAAGAGCCGAGAACATGACTACTGCCCACAGGCCGCTGTGTCAAGCTCTCGGCTCCCAAAATATGTCAGCTCAATGTTGAGCTGTTAACAACAGGTTTACTTGTTCTTGCGATACTTTGTATCACCATTAGCCATGATGAGAGGTTTCCATTTGGCAACCAACTCGCGTGCAATGGCCACACCGTCACCCTGAGGTGTAGAGGGGAATTCACCAATGCAGTCCTTCCACCACTTTTCCTCAAAGTCAGTGATAGTCTTCTGTGCTTCCTTCTCTTCTTTCTCACCGAATTCCTTACCCTCAATCATTGCCTTATTTACAGCAGCGAAGAAGATTTTGTAACGCTGGGCATAGAATGAGCCTACGAGTCCGTTCCACTGACGGCTTGCATAGTCGTTAAGGAGAGCGGCCTTTTCACCCCATGTGGTGAGGAGGTTACGTGCGTTCTGCTCATAGTACTTAATTTCGAGAGAGTCTGTGCCACCCTTGGCGCGGGCTTCCTCAATCCATTTACCCATTAGGAACGTGTTTTCTGAAGCGCAGAGGCGGTCAACGTCTTCCATCAGAGAGAGCATGAGGCGCTCTTTTTCCTGCATGGTGTTGAAGTCCCCCTTCTTGTAAGCCTGCTTGTAGGCAGAGAAGATTGCGAAAGAGTAGTTACCCAGAAGCTGGCGGGTGAAGTTCACTACGTCAAGCTTATAATTCTGTGCGGTGCTCTTGCCCTTAAGCATCAGTTCTATGGCATCAAGGAGGTCTTTGTTGTCATACTTCACGCCCACGTTGCGGTAGTATGTGCGGAATTTGTTTTCGCTCTCACCCCACTTGTCAGACATGAAAGGACGAACATTAATTTGTGGGCACTGTCCTGGGTGGTCAGGGTCGGTATATACCGTTTCAGAAAGAAGTTTCCACGCTGCGCGGATATTTTCGTCCTTAACGCCAGAACGTTCGTCTGCCACGTGCTGAATCCATTCTGTCACGTTGTTGGTCTGCTTGATGTCCCAAGCCTTCTCAAACACAAATTCATACATGAACGTATTGCAGTCGAAGCCCTCAAGAGTAGAACCGATACCAGTGAAGTTTGAGCCACCGTTTTTGTATGTGTTTTCAATGCGCTTGTTTACCTCGGCAAGGTTTCCACTCAAAGAAGTGTTACCACCGAAGTTACCGAGGTAGCACCAGATATAAGGTACACCATAGTATTTGTCGGTCTTCTTCCATATTTCGGTGTTTTCGCAGTAGTAGTCAAGCAAGATAGAGCGATCCTTAGGGTAAGAGGTGATATATTTGCGGATGCGGGCGCAAGAGTCGCCAGGCTCGCCAGGAGCAGCAACATCACCATTCTTGTTTTCGCGTACACCCCAGTCTCTCCACTCGTTATAGAAGAGCCATGTCATCTGAAGCCATACAGCTTTCGGGTCTGCCTTCTTGAGGTTTTCAAAAGTCTGTTTGCCTTGGCGAGCAAGATAGTCAGACTTGTACGAAGGAGGTTCAAGCTCGTTGAAGAGGTCGAGACCATAGATGTGGTCTGTACCGTAAGTCTTGATTTCCTCTTCCATGAAGAGCTTCTGAATCTGCGGATAGAGTTTGTCCTGAGGATCAAGATAAGAGCAGGCATACTCGTCAGAATAACCCGACCATGACGCAATCTTGGTAATCTTGGCATCAGGATAATATTTACCGAGTTCCTGTGGCACGTGACCAGCGAAAGCTGGCAATACGGGACGCATGTTGAACTCGCGTTCACGCTTTACAATCTTCTTCTGAAGTTCTTCTTGGTCGTTGAGCCATGACATTGGCACAGCCTTCAACGCACCCTCTTGACCTGGCCAGTAGTCGATGTTCATCATACGGTGCCAAGGGAGGTGGGCAGGACCAGTGAAATAAGAACGTACTTCCTCGTCGGTAAGACCCATCTTCATCCAAACCTTGCGCCAGATAGACTCCTGGCCAGTGATGGCGAGCGGGAGATTGATACCATTGAGAGCCATCCAGTCGATGAAGTGTTCCCAATCCCTCCAGTTCCACCAAGGCATGGTGTAGCCAAAAGTACAGTAGTTAAGGAAGAAGCGTTCCTTTACACGAGCGTTGATGGTTACAGGCTCACCAACAGGAACAATAGCCTTGGGGGCATCGAATTTTTCGTCAACAAACCATGAAACCACTGTGTTGCAGTAGTACTTGAGATAATAGTTGAGACCCACTGCCATTGAATTGGCATTGTTACCGGCCACAATGAGTTTACCGTTTTCGGTAGACAACTGGAAATAATCACCAGTTTTCTTTGCAGGAAGTTTCTTTCCCTCAATCTGCGAAGACAGATTAGGGAGCAAACGGCCTACAAGACCATTAAAAGCAGTCAGGTCATCTGCCATAACCCCTAACGTGAGCACCAAGCTCAAAGCAAATGCAAAAATTCTTTTCATTTCTTGTTTTTTGAAAGGATTTAAAAAGTGAATAAATATAATACTATTATTTGTTTCGTTCAAGACAATTCAGACCACAAAATTAGGCAAAAATACTTACACACAAGAATTATCCAGCGAAAAACTATGCCACTACTGTTAAATTTCACTTCTTTTCACTTACACCCACCCCTTTTGCCAAAAACAAGCATATCCGTTTGTTTTTTATTCATTTTTGGAGTCCTGCGGCCCATATTTGCTTACAGAGTTGGTATCTGTTATTAGATGATTATCCGTTCTAAACGGCAGGACGGTGACAACGAGGATTCTATAGAAAACGAAAAGAAACATACAGAATAGACGATTAACGAGATTTTACGAAGATTTAAGCCATTTTATAAAGGGAATAAGATTCACCGTATTCAAATGTACAAAACGAAAACGTCCCACTCATTTGAGCATCGTTGAGAGGCTTGGCGAGACATGTCAATAAAAAAAAGAATAATCATTGATTACACATACTTTTAGACAAGAAAAAACACAAAAGTGGACTTCTTTGACGCACCTGTGTTAAACAATGTTAAAATAGACTGCGATAATTATGTTTTGCGAGCAAAACAAGACGGGTCGTGACGTAAAAGTTTTTACCTTTACATCGTCTAAACCCATACCGAAAGCCTCAATGGGCAAAGGTTGGGCTGACATGCATATGGTAAAAGGCGTTTTTGTACGCTTAAGTTTTGACGCTATAAGAATCTCGCAAATTCAAAGACAAGTCAAAAACAAAGCAACAAAGAACGCTTCATGGGGTGTATTATATACAGACCTCATTGGCTTCAATCGCTTTCTCGATTGTTGTCAAAGAGTGGATTCTATATACTTACACTGGCGTGGGGCTTTCAGCGTTGCTCGTTTCGACTTGTCGGGCAATGCGAGAGCCTATATAGCGTGGGACGAGTAACGAAACAGGGCTCTACGCTTTTTTAGTATGTATAAGATTATAATGTACACATCTGCCAACGGGAGCCTTTGGTATAAAAACAGAACAAATGAGAAAGATCTGTTTAGTGGCTGCATTGTTGATGTCGGTACAGTTTACTTTAGCACAACGCAAAACCGTTATCGTTGAAACTCCGCAAAAACAAGTCCAAGATGACGGTATGATTCTTAAACGAAAAGTTGCCATTGGACGCTTTTCAAACGAAACCCAATATGCCAAAGGCATTTTCTATGACAAGGAAAATGACCCTATGGGGAAACAAGCACTAGACATTCTATCCGCAAAACTTGCCTCATCAGGAAAATTTATCTTGTTGGAACGTAATGATTTATCCACATTATTAGAAGAATGCAAAAAAAACGGGGGTGCTTCTTCTACTATTGGAGCCGACTATATGATTATTGGGTCAATCACAGAATATGGCCGCAAGAATACAGGCAAAAACGGAGTCTTCTCTTCACAAAAAACACAAACGGCAGAAGCTGCCGTTTCTATCCGTATCGTTGATGTTTCATCTGGCTTGATAATATATTCCGATGAAGCAAAAGGTTCTGCTGAACTTACCACAAAAACAACAATGGGGGTAGGTGGTTCTGCAAGTTATGATGCCACACTCAGCGACAAGGCAATTTCAGAAGCCATTGGGCAGTTGGTTGAGAACATTATCAACAAATGCACAAATAGTCCATGGAAAACATACCTCATTTCCTGCGACAACGATGGGTCTCTAATAGCTGGTGGAAAAAGTCAAGGAATTAAAGACGGAATGGTATTTGCCATCAAGACAAAAGGCAAGAAAGTAAAGAATCCACAAACAGGAATTACGATAAACTTACCAGGGAAACAAGTAGGTACCGCAACGGTTGTCTCAACAGGAGGCGACACTCCAGAGACAGAATATTCGTTTGTCACACTCTCTACTTCAGAGCACATTGATGACTCAACAATTTCCAACTATATAATCGAGCAAATAAAATGAAAAAATCAATGCTATTGTTCGTCATCCCTGTCTTATTGATGGGATGCCGTGCCCACTTTCCTGTTGCACAAGAAAGCGGCAAAGAAGACATTGCATATTTATTGTTTGTCAGCTCAAACCAATATGCAGGTAAAACAGTCCAAGTAACGGTGGACAACCACACCCCTTTTGCCGCGAAGGTTGTTAAAGCCAAGAAAGCAAACCGGCGCGGTTCTCAATACGGGATTGCTGTTGGAACAAGGTCGCTTACCGTCTCCTATAACGGCAAAAATCTTTACCAAAAGAAAATATTCGTGTCAAACCAAGAAGTCAAACAAATCATCTTACCATAATGAAAAAAATAATCTTATTCGGAGCCATTATTGCACTTTTTGCATCCTGCAGCTCAACAAAAACCCTCTACTCGTGGTACGACTACGAAGATGCCACCTATCAGTACAACAAGAAACACACTGATGAACTAAAAGCAAAGATGATGGCACAATATCTCAAAGTAATACAAAACCAGAAAGGAACTCGCAAAGTTGTACCCCCTGGCCTATATGCAGAGTATGGCTTTGCCCTTTATATGGATGGCAAAAAAGAAGATGGCCTAAATTACCTCAAAGAGGAAATCAAACTGTATCCAGAATCTGAAACTTATATCTCACGAATCATTAAACAACTTGAGAAATGAAAAAGAACATATTGTTTTTGCTGACAGCCATTGTCGTTGCATCTTGTACAACACCTAAAACATTAGGAGAGCAATATCCCGCCATGTATGAAGAAAAGCCTGTTACTATAGCCATTATGCCACCTATCAACCAGACCACTCATGCAGAAGCGAAAGACTATTTCTACACAACAATGTATCTTCCTCTATGCGAAAAAGGCTACTATGTATATTCTCCATATTTGACAATGGAGATGTTCCAACAAGAAAGCGCCTATGATGCAGAAAACTTCTTGGAAGCAGACCTGTCAGCCTTTCGCAATGTACTTGGGGCAGATGCAGCAATGTTTACCATTATCAAAAGTTGGAAACGCAGCAACCTCGGAGGAAATTTAACCGTTGACATTGAATATATCCTTCGTTCTACAAAGACTGGCCAAACTCTATACACACGTGAAGGTAAAATCAAAGTAGACACAAGTGTAAATGGTGGTGGAGGAGGTCTCGGGGCTATAGCGAGCGTGATCGCAACAGCTATCAACACCGCAGCTACCGACAAAGTTGTAGCCGGAAGGAAATGTAATGTTTTCGTCCTATCTGACCTCCCCGCAGGGAAATATTCCGAGCTTTACGAAAAAGACACTAATAATCCCGCAGGAAAGAAATTCGTAAAAGCAACTGTAAAATAAGTTTACACCATAACCGATTTCTTATCGCCCTGCTTGCTGTGATTTTGTGCTTTAGCATAGCACGACAAATCTTATAGAGAAATATTAGGCGTATAGGGCAACTATTAAGTAGATGTGAGTTGACAAAATGGTCTTCTCACATCTTTTTTTCATTATCCACCCCTTTTGCCAAAAACAAGCATCTATTGCCTTATAAAAAAAGAAGCCAATAATAAGAAGTAATCAAAAAAGGTGGCATTTACGTCCTAACGGCCGAATTGGGCTTATAACTTACTGACAAAGCTGTGACCCTCCATGGGAGTCACAGCTTTGATTCTGTTTTTCTCGAAAGGCCGCGATGTCGTAGCGCACTGCCATAACTATTTTGGGGTAACCTAACGCAGTTAAATCGGCACAATGCGGTTTTATTCCTCAATATAATTATACAGGCCTACCACATCGGCAGAGTTTACTGTACCGTCTTGATTCAGGTCGGCAGGATTTTTTTCACCATCTTCAAGCACTATACTGTCTGATATCCAATTGTATGTCACAACAACATCGGCGGAGTTTATCTTCCAGTCTCCGTTAAGGTCAAGAGCCGTATTCAATGGAATTCCGTCATACGGTTTTATCTTCTTGTCTCTCCAATACTCCGTCTCCTTAAATTTTGAGACCATAGACTCCAGCACACAGACAGTCTCAACTGTTTTCAATGTATTAGATGCTACGGCACAAGGCACGCTGTCCGTAAGATAAACCAGGGTCTTTATCGGGCTATAGCTAAACGCTGCACCAAGATTTGTCAGCGAAGTAGGTAGCACTACTTCTTCTAACTGCTCGCAAACCCCAAATGCATTGTCACCGATGCTTGTTACACCGTTTGCCATGCGAACCCGACGCAGGCTGTCACACATATAAAACGCGCTGGGGCTTATGGAGGTAACCGAATTGGGGATGTCTACCGTCTTAAGACCTGTACAACACCAGAAACAATTTCCCCCTATGCTCTTCAACGAATCCGGCAATATGACAGACTCCAATTTCGGCAGATTAGTAAAAACATTATGTCCAAGCGGTCCAAGCGGTCCGAAGTCTCCCAACCAAAAGACTACATTAGGAAGCGTAATGGATTTAACATTCCTACCGCCATCACCACTTCCCGAAAATTGCCTTACTACATAAAGACTGTCGGTATGCGGATTTTTCACTCCTGACGGTACAACTATGTGCTCCACGCTGTCATCCGCCGCCACAATGGAAACACGTGCCGCGCCGTTAACACCGTCACAGCGGTACTTTACTCCTCCCTTAAAAACGTAGAACTCACCTTGGGCAAAAAGTACATTTACACACAATGCAGAAAAAAGTAAAAGCTTTTTCATACAAAAAAATTAATGATTAAAATAAAAAAATATCTTGTCAATTGCAAATATACGTCTTTTTATTTTATCTACCAATTCTTCCACAAAATAATATTCTCCAAAAACTGTCGTCAGACTGTTTTATTTCACTACATTTGCCATACAAATACTTTACTACAGACGCCAATGAACAACCGCTTCGTTTTTTTATTGTTTTCTGCAGGCCTGACCTTTCTTTCTACTGTGCGCCTTCTGGCACAAGCGAGAATGAACCTTGGCGAGAAGCCTAAAATAGTTTCTGTATCACCGTCAGACAGGAGCGCCACCTCTACAAAATACACCGAAGCAGAGGAGAGCCAATACCTCACCTTGGTAAACAAGGGATACAGGCAACTGCTCGCCGACTCCTTGGGAGATGCAGAAATGACATTCAGAGAGGCGACAGACTTTCTGCCTTCCCACCCGTCAAACGCCGAGCTCTTCTTCCAGATGGGCCAGATTGCCGAGCGTGGCAACAACTACCATACAGCCTCCGACTACTACCGCAAATCCCTGCGCATAAACGAGAACCTGGCCAAAGCATACGAGCGCCGTGGGGCGGTGAGCCTTATTCTCAAGGACTATGACACAGCCCTAAAATGCTACTCGACTCTTCTGGAACTCAAACCCTCCAGTCCGCAAGCCCACTTCTACAAGGGCTACACCTACCAACGGCAAGGCAAGCAAGATAACGCCTTGGCTGAGTACAAGAAAACATTGGCACTCGAACCGCAACACACCTCTGCCAACACCGCCATCGCAGTCATTAGAGCAAGTCAAGGACACCACGATGAGGCAATCGGCATCATGGACCGCTTGATAACACACAGCCCGAAGTCAGCCTCGCTTTATGAAATGAGGGGAACATTCGAGATGGAATGCGGCAAAAACCAACTCGCCCTCTACGACTTCAACAAAGCCATAGAGCTGGCCCCCGACAACCCAACGGCCTACCTCAACAGAGCCGTCATATATGGCCGTTCCAAACAAAAATCCATGGCAGAACTTGACCTGCGAAAAGCACAAGATCTTGGAGTTCCCGACTCCACCATAGAAAGCGCACGAACAGCCATCAGCAAGCACAGACAAAAACCTGGCCCGGACAATTATGGCAAAGTCCCCATTCTGCCCTGACTTGACCGCCCCCCCGAAAAAAGAAGAGAGAAGTGTGCGTCAACAGCAACCGACAAACATAAAACAACATATCATAAGTAGGTGCTCAAAATAAGTTTATAGTCAGAATGGCTTTCTTTTGATGCAGATATTATTTTTCTTTAAAAGAGCAATGCGGGCATTGTGACTGAAAATAAAGATAATAGAGGCGCAAAAGAAAACTATTATGACGAGAACAAAACCTACTTGAAATGTTAAAACAAATTTAAAAACCTACTTAACACACTCACCATGCTACAACCTAAAGATTTAGAACAACTGCAAGCCCTGGGCATCACCGCCAAGCAACTTGAGGAAGAGCTCAACGCCTTCCGCAACGGATTTCCGTTTCTGAAACTCGATAGTGCAGCCACCATCGGCAACGGCATTCTGGCCTTTACACCCCAACAGACCGATGCACTGTGTTCCGCATGGGACAACTACACATCGTCGGCCAATCACAAAATCATGAAATTTGTGCCAGCCAGCGGAGCCGCTTCACGAATGTTCAAAAACCTCTTTGCCTTCATAGATGCTCCATACTCGAAGCCCGAGACAGACTTTGAAAAGAAGTTTTTCGATAATATCACCAAGTTTGCCTTCCATGATGAACTTGATGCCACATGCCAGAGGCTCTATGGGGCCGGCATTGCCACACTCACAAGTGAAGGCCGCTACAAGGAAGTTGTCAAAGCCCTGCTCCACGCCGACGGAATGAGCTACGGACAAAAGCCCAAAGGACTGCTCAAATTCCACTCCTACCCCGACGGGCCACGCACACCGGTAGAAGAGCACCTGACAGAGAGTGCCCTGTACGCAAAAGACAGCACAGGCACAGCCCATCTGCACTTCACAGTGTCGGCCGAACATCAGGCACTGTTCGAAACCCTGCTGAAGGACACAATTCCACAGGCACAACAAAGGCTGCACACCCATTTAAATGTTTCGCTCTCACAGCAGAAACCGTCAACCGACACCGTTGCCGTCACACCCGACAACGAGATTTTCCGCACGTCTGACGGCAAAATGCTTTTCAGACCCGGCGGACACGGCTCGCTCATAGAGAACCTCTCTGACATTGATGCCGACATCGTTTTCATTAAGAACATAGACAACGTGGTGCCCGACAGACTTAAAGGCGACACCGTGCGCTTCAAGAAACTCATTGCCGGTCTGTTGGTAACCCTGCAGGCCAAAGCCTTCGACTATCTGCGCCAACTGCGCACAGACCAGCCATCTGCTGCCTTTATTGCCGAAGCAAAGGCTTTCCTTGAGCAGAACTTCTTCATAAAGAACCTTAAAGGTAATGCACAGGAACTGATGGACAAGCTCAACCGTCCCATGCGGGTGTGCGCCATGGTGAGAAACGTCGGAGAACCAGGCGGAGGCCCGTTCTTAGCCTACAATCAAGACGGCACCGTTTCACTGCAAATTCTCGAAAGCAGCCAGATTGACATGGACGACCCCAGAGCCGTGGAAATGTTCAAGAACGGCACACACTTCAACCCCGTAGACCTCGTTTGCGCCCTAAAAGACTGCAACGGCACACACTTCGACCTCACACAATATGTGGACAAGACAACAGGCTTCATTTCCCACAAGTCCAAGGACGGCCGCGAACTCAAAGCACTCGAACGCCCCGGACTATGGAACGGCGCCATGAGCGACTGGCTCACCGCCTTTGTTGAAGTGCCGCTGACCACTTTCAACCCCGTTAAGACCGTCAACGACCTGCTGCGCACCGAACACCAGCAGGCATAGCGACATCTACTCAACCAATTGAGCAAACCGATAGGAGCCAAGTCTCTCAAATGAGGGACTTGGCTCCTTTTCGCAACACTCTTTCCTCCACCTTTCGGCCGAAGTGGCGTTGCGTTTCGGCGGAAACGTAATTGCATTTCGGCCGAAATGCAACACCACTTCGGCCGATGCACCACCTGACTTCGTCATTGCGTACCCCAAAAATTCTCGTCAAAGAGTTTTGCTATTTT
>ENA-ORPK01002410-ORPK01002410.1-human-gut-metagenome-genome-assembly--contig:-NODE-2410-length-12913-cov-10.274926_pt1 | contig 12913 bp, 20 predicted proteins | sample MGYA00242139_ERZ509068 | MGnify/ENA primary metagenome ERZ509068 (study PRJEB26280, sample SAMEA2338687) | human gut metagenome | biome: human gut; feature: human-associated habitat; material: faeces... | reverse complement strand
AAAAAAAGTCCTATTTCTAGGGCTTTTTTATATTTGTAAGGGGACTAAATTTTTTTTGTTTTTGTAATGTCATTTGATTAGCTAAATGTAAATATTGTTCTGTCATATATAAAGTAGTATGTCCAAGAATTAATTGCAAATGAACGGGATCACCACCATTTACTAAAAATAAAGTTGCAAACGTGTGTCTTAAATAATGAGGATGAAGTTTATTAAAATGTTGTTCTTTTTTAATTCTACGAAGCATTTGACTAATTCCAGAAGAGCTCATACGAAGACCTGTATCACTATCTAAAAATAAGGCACCTGAATACAAAGAAGTTAAAAATACATACTTATCATAATATTTAATAATGCTGTCTGTTAGTGGAACTAATCTTTCTTTTTTTCCCTTACCTAAAACTTTAATAACTCCCAATTTTTTACTAATATCTTCTACATTTAAATTAACTACTTCACTAACACGAAGACCAGCGTCTAGCATTAGACTTATTGCTAATAAATTTCTTAAACCGATAATGGTAAATTCATTTTGCGAATTTAATAATTTATTAATATCTTCAGCAGATAAAACAACAATAGTTTTTTTCATTTGTTTGTATGGCTTTATATTTTTATATAAGTCACTAGTCATGTATTTATTATCATAAGAATATTTTAAAAATATTTTAGAAGCATTTAAAGTAGTTTTTATAGTTGCACTTGATAGATTTGTACCTTTATCAGTAATTTTATTAATTAAATAAATAGCATAAGAATTGTAATCATCTATAACAACATTACTAATTTCTTTATCTTTAACAAAACTAATAAAATACCCAATTCTTTTCTTATAATATTCAATTGTCTCTTTAGTATTTCCAATAACTTTTTGATTTGTAATAAATTTATCTAGTACTTCAGAACATTTCATTTATACAACCTCTTTCCACTCAAATGGGTTAAAATCTACTGTATCACGTTCAGCTGAAACTGTATATTTTTGAGATAAATCAATATTAACAGCTTTCAAATCTTTAATATATCTATAATAAGTTCTTTTGGGAACAGTTTTTTTTACTTCTGTAATACCGTCTAAGATAATAGAGCTATAAAAAGCATACAAAACACTAGCTCTTCTTTCACTATAACAAGTATATAATCTTCTTTTAATATCTTCTTTGTTTCTAACAATTGTCAAATCACTTTCAAACATATTTAATAACTTCATAAATTCACACTTCCAAACTTCATAAAAATCATTATAACTAACGTTTCTAACTCTAATATATTTTTTACAATAAATATTTTCTAATTTCTTTTTCTTAATCTCACATTCAAACCTAACAAATCCCTTAATTTTATCTAAATAATTATCAATATTAAAATTTAAATTAAACATTTTTTTCATATCGTGCTTTTTAAATTCTAGCATTTTGTTATAAATTTTCAAAGTAGAAGAGGTACCCGAACAATAAATGCTTTCATCTTGATAATGCTTTATATTATTTCTTCTGGGAAAAGAACAAAGCGATAAATTATTTATATATTTTCTAACATCTTCGTTGTTACCCAAGTCAAAACATAAAGCTATATCAATTCGTTGTAAAAACCAATGTCTTAATTCAGGCAATTTAATATTATAAACATTTTCAACAGCACCTATCAACCAATTAACGATACTTTGTAAATTATAATAGCCATTATGAGAATTAAAACCATTCATAATTTTATGATAAGAACCTTCAACCTCTAAATAATACATATTAATAAATTTATATTTAACACCAGAACCAACGCGAACAGATAAGCTAGAACTATAAGAACCTTCTAATTTGTCATTTACAATTTCATAATAAATTTCGCCATCCTTTTTATTATAACTTGATTTAATGATAGAATTATTATATATTTTGTTATAAATATTTTTGTCTATCATAGTATAAATTTTAATTGTATCTATCATATCAAAAACCCCTATTAAAAAATTAAAAAGTGTCACTACTGTCACTCTCGGAGGGTGTTACTAAGAACCCTCCAACTTTTCTAATCTTTATTGTTATATTTTTCTTTTAGATATCTTTTATACATAAAAGAAAAAGAAGAAATTTTATATATATCATCATCACTTAATATATTTTTTTTATATAAAATATTTATTATTGTTCTAAACTGTGAATCAATAATAACAGCAAAAAAATAAAGGAAAAGTAATGACATAGCAATACAAAAAATCTCTAAAAAACTCATAGATTAAATCTCCTTTCTAGACTTATGCAATTCAGCAAAAAATAATCTATAAAATGGAATATATAATGCAGTAGAAATACTAATAGTTATAATACAAACAATTCTGTGTAATGTAGTTACCTGATACATATTAAAAATTAAATTAAATACAACAGTTAAAGCACAAATGCCTAAACCATATAAAATCAAATATAAAAAATTTTTATTCTTCATTTTTTTCACCTTCTATAAAATCTATATATATACTTTTATGATATCTTATTTTTTCAAAAGCAGAAGCCCCACAATTATCACATTTATAATAATTATCTTGATTACCATTAAAATTATAATCAACGTCATCTAATCGCATTTTACAATTACAAAATTTACACTTCATAAATTAAATCTCCTTTACATTATCAATAACACTATTACAATAAGGGCAATAATGCTCATTTTCGTGATATTTTTCTAATACATCAACACGATTAGAAACACCTATAATATTAATAATAATAATAAAGATAAAATAAATTAAAAAAATAGAAAGAATATGATCTTTTAAAAATTTTTCAAAAACCATAATTATTTTTTTCCTTTCACATTAATCAAATTATAAACATTATTTTCTTCTATCTTTGGTACATCTTGAAAACCTACTTTTGTAGCTCTTTCAATTACTTTAAATGTATCGTAACTCTCACGTAATTCTTTATCATGTACAAAAAAATACCAACCACGTCTTTTATATTCCTGAACATTTCCCTCAGAATCAAGAATAGGCTCAAATTTTCTAACCAGAGTCAAGGCACCGAAGAACGTCGAACATCGACGTACTTCGGTTGCCTGTGACCTGATGGCTTTGGCTAGTAAATAAAAATTCTGAGATGTTCCTAAAATTATACGTCTATTCTTTCTATTCTGAGTAATAATTGTTAGCATATCTGGTGGAAAGTTTTTACTGTCATTAGAACTGAACCAGTTTTGAAGCTCGTCCATACAAACAATCACACCATAAATACCATTTTTATAATTTAATAACATTCTCCAATCAAGTAGTGGCTTATTTTCTTCTGTATAAGCTAAGTTAGTAGTACAAAGTGATTTAGGATACTCTTGCTGCATAGTACGAGCATACTCTATCATACTTATAGTTTTTCCAGAACCTTGTCGTCCCTCAAATATAACTAAACCTTGGTGTCTAAAAAAGTCAGGATTTCTATCAAAATTATCCAGAACAACTCTTTGAGGAAGTTTAAAAAATAATTTTTTAAAAAAACCATCTTTTTTTACAAAAGTTCGAGAACCTTTTTTTAATCTTTTCCCCTTACAAGTATAATAAATAAACCAAATACCACATATTATAATAAATATAACAATAACAACTAAAACAATTGAAAGAGGTACTGCTAAAATCGACAAAAATGCCTTTAAAACACTTAAAAAAGAACTAAGCCACATCTTTATCGTCCTTTCTAAAAGAATTCTCTATAAAATGAAAATATGTATCATACAATGCTTCAATATCTTCTTCAATACACTTTATTTTATAAAATAAATAAACAAAACTAATTACATAAACTATAAAAAATATTAATAATAAAATAAACATAATACTAACCACTCTTTCCAGGAATCAAACTCCAAATAGTTGTAATTAAAGATATAATAATTCTAAATGCCATCATTCCAACAAATATAAAAATTATAGGGCTAAGTTTAGCAATGGGCAAGACATAATAAATAACATGTAAAAAACTAGTTAATCCTTGCAAATACGGACTAGTATCCAAAGACCATTTAAAAACAACAGTACCTATAAGACCAACAACGATTGCAATTACAAAAGCCCAAACAATAATTTTAAACGTAGTTTCAACCATTTAACACTCTCCAATCTATTTTTTATTATTACCAAAAGTAAAATGTTTTTCATAAGCATTATTAAGAGAATAAGAAGTTGCTCCTGCACCTCTAATAATATCAGGTAATCTTATAAATATTCTCCACAAAAAGCCTAAATAAGCAAAAATACAGATAACATTATCGCCCATTTCTTTGTAGGGAGCATACCAACTCAAATCAACAATAGTTAAAGTTCCTTTATAATATTTAGAATTAACATTAAGTTGAAACTTTGGAGCCTTTGAAGTATTAGTTATAACATCAAGCATTCCACTAACATTTTTCTTAACATCTTCAGCAAATCCGAAGTTACCATAAACATTATTAAAAGCACCTGATATAGTATCAGACCCTTGATTTGAAGAACCATTATAATCAGGCTTTTGAGAATTTACATAGTCACTTAATAACGAATTGCCATCAGATGTAGGGCCACCCGAAGCAATATTTCCCGAAGCAGTACCGTTTCATATCTTCTTCGCCTAAATAATCACCAGTTGTATTGAAAATAGTATAATTGTTTTCATCCTTCAAAAGAAAGTTTGAATAAATTAACTGAGATTTATCGAAAGATATATTAGAGCCGTTAGGATAATACTTAGTTAGAGATTCATCGGAAATAACTTTATCAGTTTTTAAATCATAACCATAAGTATTAGTTGTATCTTCAGTATGTAAAAAATGTTTATATTCATTATAAATATATGTTGGACGTTGTTTTGAAGAGTAAATAAGTAAAATATTATCAACTTTAAAAACGGCAATATATTCCCAAAGAGTAATAAAATTATTATTACCTGTTAAATTAATACTATAATCAAGAGTACCATACCTGAAATTAAAAAATTTATCAGGTTCTTTAACCATTTTATTAAGTATAACTTCTCCATTAACATCAATAATATCAAAATTATTATATATAATTTCATTGTCTTTATCTTCAGAATTTAAATATTTAGTTAAAGTTAAATGAGAATTAATTCTTTCTAATTTACTAAAACCAAAAGGATTACCACCATAATTAAAAAGACAACGAACAGCATTAGTATTAAAAATTAATTTATCGTTAGAACTATCATAGCTATAACTATTATTATCGTTAAATGCAAAAATACCATAAGTAATACCGTCTCTAAACACAAATACATTAGAAAATTGAGAAGAATTAATATCGGTATTTTTATAAGTATTACCATGAATAATAAAAGCAATATATTCATTGTTGTAAATAAAATCATAAGTAGAATAACTATCATTAAAATTACAATAACTTAATGTATTAAACAAAAATAGAATTAAAACTGATAATATCAAAATTTTCTTTGTCATTTGTAAAACCTTTCTAATAAAAAATAAGGAACAGCTTTTTTATTGCTGTTCCTTTTTCTACAAACTGCAATAAAAATGGGGACATTATGCAGAGTGTAAAATGCTTGATAAGAAGCCAATTCCTTTTCTGATAGCAATAAATCCTATCATTACAGGTATAACTATTGGTAATAAGCTAGTAATTTCTGTTAAAACACCAGCTAACATATCTCCAGTTACAATTTTTGATAAAACAGATGTTGCAGTTGTAGTTGCTCCTGATTCCATATTCACATGCTCCTTTCTCTTACGTAATCTAAAAGAACATATTGAAAAACTTATATGAGAAGTAGCATAAAATGACAACTATAAAGAATAATAGAAATGATGTAAATACACCTAATTGACTATGAATTGCAGTTAGCAATTCTAGTTCATTCATAACTACATTATTAACTACATCATTTATAATTTCATTTGAGACTTCTTCCATAAAGTATCTCCTTTCTGCTCTCTTTGTCTTTAGTAAAATTTGTTGTTGCACAAATTTAAAAGCAACGCATGAATGAAAAAAATATATACTACAAATCTAAGGAACAAATGTAGGAAGGTTGCTCCGTCTCATGCGCCGACGGGCTGTTTTCTAAACCGTTTCGCCGGTTTATCATGAATAATATGTGGGGCTACGCAAGTAACAGTTCACTAATGAACTATTACTCTTGTAACTACCTATAAAAAATCAAGTAATGATGATGATTTGCTAAAATACTTCTAATATTGAAATGTTATATTATCAAGTGAAACATTCCAATTATTATTAGTAAATTTTAATTCAAAGTCTATTAAACAATTTTGTAAACCTTTAATATTGCCATTTTGAATATCTTTTGTAAGCTGATTATTTAATTTACTATCAAAACTGAAAAATCTAACTGGATTATTTTCTTTATCTAGAACATTCAAAACATAAAAATATTGTTCATCTGCTGGAAGCTCTTCAGCATTTTTTCTTCTGATACTATCAATTTTTAAAAACTTAAATTCATCATTTAATTTCATTTTTAGCATACTCCTTTTTAAAAATACACGTATTACGTGTTTAATTTAAAAATATTATACACGCATTACGTGTAAATGTCAATACACGTAATAAGAATATTTTATAATTTGTTGAGAGGTGAAGAAAATGTTAGAAACATTAAGAATAAGAGATATAAGAGAAGATAATAATTTAACACAAAAAAGAATAAGTGAAATATTAAATTGCACTCAACAAACTTATTCAAGATATGAAACAGGAGAAATAACAATAGATATATTTAATCTAATAAAATTAGCTAAATACTATAAAACATCAACTGATTATTTGCTAGGACTAACGGATGAAATTAAACCATACAAAAGAAGAGGGGAATAAAATAAATGATAATTATAATATTGGCTATTACAATAGTAACATTATTAGCAATATTAGTAATAGACGCGATTTTTACACCGCAAAGAACAATAATAGAAAATCAAAAAGAAGTTAATAATCAAAATCTATTTGATGAATCATATTACTATTCAAATACTTACAAAAAAATAGAAAAACAAAATGACTATAATGAAGACTTAGAAAAATATATTGCAAAAGAATATATAATGACAAGAACAGAAAGAAAATTTTATATTGAATTAAAAAAAATAACAGATGAACTAGATATGACAATTTTTCCACAAGTAGATTTAGAGAGAATAATAAAAGTAATTGATAATAATTATAGAGATAGAAACAGAATAAAATCAAGAAATATAGATTATACAATAGTAAAAAACACAAATTATAAAATTTTATGTTGTATAGAATTAGACGACTATACACATAACACCAGAAAAGCACAAAAAGCTGATAATTTTAAAAATGAATTGTTTGAAAAGGTAAAAATACCTTTACATAGAATAAAAGTAAATAGTTATTATGATACAGAAGAAATTAAAAAAATATTACAACAAGATTTATTAAAAAACTGAAAATCCCTGTGTCACTGGTTCGATTCCAGTTCGAGGCACCAACAAAAAAAGTCCTATTTCTAGGGCTTTTTTATATTTGTAAGGGGACTAAATTTTTTATTGTACAAATGGAACAATTAGGAACTGTCACTAAATGAGGCAAGAAAAGAGGGTAGCAATTTGCTACCCTCTAAAAGGAGTTCTCAGAAGACATTCCAATCCTATTGGAATGAAAACAACTTTAGTGCGCGATAAATTTATGTTATCACGGCACGAATGGATTTCCCTGTCGGGATAAATACTATCCCAACGGTATAAAGCTGATTTAAAATTATCAGCAGTTGTGCTTCTGCTGCTTCGTCGCCGTAGCAGCAGAATCTTTCAAAGCATCTATACTCATTCATATGAGTATAGAAAGAATCTCCGGCCTTCCGGAGAAGCTCATAATAAAAAGATGATCCACCCCAGATTATGGGGGGAATCTGTCCCTTACGTATGTAAGGGAGAATTGCTTCAAACAACTCTATATGCGGAGCATAGGAGAGTTGTTTTTTTACTGCCAGTACTTGGCGCTCAAAAGAGCGCGAATAGTACTGGTGTACTATTTTGAAGTGGCTATGCCGCTTCATTTGCTCTGCTATTTTAAGCAGAGTGCTAATATGATTTTTCATGCAAACTCCTTTTGGGCTTATAGCCCGGTTATTAATAGCATACGCTATTGTATTTATCATATCACATACTTTACATAAAGTAAAAAGTTATGCGAAATTTAAAAGGTATAAATTAAAATTATTGACATAAAACTTTTTAAAATAATTGACTTGTTTTATTAATTAATATATTCTATATGTATAAAATAAAAGGAGGATAAATATGAAGAAAAAGATAAAGATTTTTTCTATATTATTAGTAGTTATTATACTTATATCAACCATTTTAATTATAACTTTAAATAAAAAAGAAACAGAATTAAGAACGATAAAATCACAAAAAGAATTACTAAAAATATATGAAGGAGAAACTAATCAGAACTTAAAAGAGAATTTGATTGGTATTATTACAATGCCATTTTCGATTCTTTATTATCCAAGCAAATACTACTATTATGATGATATTGCAAAAAGTGACGGGATACTAGATGCTGGAGTTGACACCATTATAAGCAATAATACATCAAATTCTGAATCAAGTAGTTCAAGTTCAAGCACAAAGAGCTATTCTACTACTAATATACAAGTTGAGAATGTAGATGAAGCAGATATTGTAAAAACGGATGGAGACTATATTTATTCAATATCAGAAGAAAATGTTGTAATAACAGATGTTAAAGATCCTAAAAAACCAACAATAGTATCTAAATTTGCAATTGCAGACAATAGTATACCTGAAGACTTAATATTATACAAAGACAAGTTAATTGTAATATCTGAGGGAGAAACAACAGGAAATTCATATTATAGAAATGCGAATACAACAGTTGAAATTTATGATATATCATCAAGAGAAAATCCAGTTTTAACTAAAAACTATACAATGAATAAACCATATTATACATCTAGATGTATAGATAATGTGTTATATGTAATTTCAACAGGAAGTCTAAAAAAAGCTGACAATGATGAAATTGATATAAGCTATACAGAAGATTGTATGGAAAAAAGTTTAAATCTTGAAAATATTAAATATTTAAAAGATTTGAAAACAAGAAAACAAACGCTGATATCAGTAGTAGATTTAAACAATGAGAGATCAGATATTAAGATTGACTCATATCTAATGGATATATCAAATGCTTATGTGTCTGAAAACGCTATATATTTGTTGAATGAAAAATATAAATATGAAAGCTGTATTCCAAGTATAAAATCTATATTTGGATTAAAGGGAGTATTTGGATTAGCTGATTATGAAACTGACGGAGAAAATGGATATTGGACAGAAATATATAAATTTGATATATATAAAGATGGAAATGTAAAATACAGTGCAAAAACTAAAATAAAAGGAAAAACCATAAACCAATATTCATTAGATGAAAAAGATAATCATTTAAGAATTGCTTTATACAATAATAAAGGTTCAAGAGTTGCAATCTTTGATGAGAAATTGAAACAAATAGGAATATCTAACTATGTTGCAAAAGGAGAAACAATGTATTCATCAAGATTTATAGGAAACAAAGTTTATTTTGTAACATATAAAACAATGGATCCACTATTTGTAATGGACTTATCAGATGAAACAAATCCAAAAGTACTTGGAGAATTAAAAATACCTGGATATAGTACATATTTACATCCTTATGATGAAAATCATATAATTGGAATTGGAATGGAGACAAAAGAAACTGTAAGGAGAGATTACAGTGGAAGAGTAATTTCTACAACAGCAAAAATTGTAGGAATGAAAATGGCTCTATTTGATGTTTCAAATGTAAATACACCAATTCAAATTTCAAGTGTAGTAATAGGAGACAGTAGAACAACATCAGCAATATTAACAAATCCAAAAGCACTATTATTTTCAAAAGAAAAGTCTTTAATTGCAATACCTGTAAATAATTATAGTGACGATTTTGAAATAAATACTTCGGATTCATATTCATCATTAGTAAATAATTATTCAAAATATAATAAGCCTTATATAGCAGAGGGATATTTTGTATATAATATAAACATACAAGATGGATTCAAGCTAAAAGGAATCATAACTCATGAAAAGGAAAAAAATACATACTATAACAATACTACTAAACTTTTAAGAGGATTATATATAGATAATAATTTATATACAGTATCTGAAACAGCAATAAAAGTAAACGATCTTGATTCATTAAAACAAGTAGGTGAAATAAAGATAAAAGAAGTACCAACAAATACAACTGAACAATCAGATAGGAAAGACGAAAATGATACAATTGTGCTAGATGAAAAAGATGAACATAAAATTGAAAACAATACAATTGTTATAGAATAAGTTGAAGGAGGAATATAAAATGGAAGAAAACAATAAAGAAAAATCTACAATAGGAATAGCAGGATTTGTTCTAGGAATAATTTCAATACTTTCAGCACTATTCTGGTATATAACACTACCATCAGGTATACTTGCGATTATATTTGGAGCAAAATCAGTAAAAAGAATAGGAAGTAAATTAGGAAAAGCTGGATTGATAATGGGAATAATTGGCTTATCATTATTTGCATTTATATATATAAGCATAATACTTATACTAATGCTTGCAAATCTATAAAGTTACTATATAAAAATTCATAATAAAGTCAAAACATCATAAAATGTAATGAAAGGAGAGTTACATTTTATGATGTTTTTTAAAATGCAAGGATTAGGAAATGACTATGTATATATAGATTGTACTAATAAAAAAGAACCAATTGATGTAAAAAATCTAAGTAAAAAACTAAGTGACAGACATTTTGGAATTGGTTCAGATGGATTAATTTTATTGTGTAAAAGTAACATTGCTGATTTAAAAATGAGAATGTTTAATAAAGATGGAACCGAAGCACAAATGTGTGGAAATGGAATCAGATGTGTAGCAAAACTTGCTTATGAATTGGGGTTAATAGAAAGAGAAACGGCAACAATAGAAACACTTTCTGGAATAAAAAGTTTAAAACTTAATATAACTAAGGGAAAAGTAAATAATGTAGAGGTAGACATGGGAGAGCCTATATTAATACCTGAGAAGATTCCTATAATCAAAAACGAAAGTGTTAGAATTGAAGATAAAAAAATAAAAGCGAAATTTAAAATAAATAAAAAAGAATTTGAATTTACGTGTGTATCAATTGGAAATCCACATGCAGTTACATTTGTAAAGGATTTATCAAAGATAGAAATAAATATGTATGGACCAATTTTTGAAAATTTAAATATATTTCCAGAGAAAACCAATGTTGAATTTGTAGAAATAGTAGACAAAGATAATATAAAAATGAGAGTATGGGAAAGAGGAACAGGAGAAACATTAGCTTGTGGAACAGGAGCATGCAGTTCGGTGGTGGCAGGTTATTTAAATAATTTTACAAATAGAAAAGTTAATGTTGAACTGTTAGGAGGAAATTTAGGAGTTGAATGGAAGTCAAATAATCATATATATATGAATGGACCTGCGGTAACAGTATTTAAAGGAGAGTGGATAAATGAGTAAAATAAATAGCAATTTTTTAAATCTTCAAAATAACTATTTATTTGTGACTGTAGCAAAAAGAGTAGATGAATTTAAAAAGAAGAATCCAGAAAAAAAGTTAATTAACCTAGGAATTGGAGATATAACTTTACCACTTCCAAAAGCGGTAGTAAAAGCTATGCAAGATGCTTGCAAAGAAATGCAAGAAAAAGAAACTTTTAGAGGATACGGGCCAGAAACTGGGTATGACTTTTTAAAGGAAAAGATTATAAAAAATGATTATCTGACTAAGAATATAGAATTTGAAAAAGATGAAATTTTTATATCAGATGGAATAAATTCGGATATATGTAATATCAGTGATATATTTGATGTGAATAATATTGTAGCAGTTCAAGATCCTGTATATCCAGCATATTTAGATACAAATGTTATTGCGGGTAGAAGCGGAAATTTCCATATAACAAACTATGAAAATATAATATATCTGGTATCTAATATTCAAAATAATTTTATACCAGAAATTCCAAAAACAAAAGTTGATTTAATATACTTATGCTATCCTAATAACCCAACAGGAGCAGTACTTACAAAAGCACAACTAAAAGAATGGATTGAATATGCAAAAGAAAATCATGCAATTATTTTATTTGATTCAGCTTATGAAGCATATATTTCTGACCCTAATATTCCACATTCAATTTATGAAATTGAAGGAGCAAAAGAGGTAGCTATTGAATTTAAGAGTTTTTCAAAGTCAGCAGGATTTACAGGAATTAGGTGTGCATATACTGTAATTCCAAAAGAATTATATGGGTATAATAGCAAAAACGAAATAGTACAAATAAATAAATTATGGACCAGAAGACAAAATACAAAATTTAATGGAGTATCATATATTACGCAAAGAGGAGCTGAAGCAACATATTTAGATGATGCACAACATGAAATAAAAGAAAATATCAGATATTATTTGAACAATGCAAATGAAATTAAACAGGGATTAGTAGAGGCTGGATTCAAAGCTTACCGGAGCTGAAAATTCGCCATACATTTGGGTTAAAGTACCAAATAAACAAAACTCTTGGCAATTTTTTGATGAACTTTTAAATACCAAAAATATTGTAGGGCTTCCAGGGAGTGGATTTGGCACAAGCGGAGAAGGATATTTTAGATTAACTGGTTATGGAAGTTATGAAGAAACAATAGAAGCAATTAAAAGAATAAAGTTAGATGTTATATAAGCAATGCTAAAGATTTGCAACTATAGATGAATACTATTTTTTAAAATGTAGATTTAAAATAGATATGTCACAGCAAATTGAAAAATAAAAATAGGAAATA
>ENA-ORPK01002409-ORPK01002409.1-human-gut-metagenome-genome-assembly--contig:-NODE-2409-length-12915-cov-2.932037_pt1 | contig 12915 bp, 11 predicted proteins | sample MGYA00242139_ERZ509068 | MGnify/ENA primary metagenome ERZ509068 (study PRJEB26280, sample SAMEA2338687) | human gut metagenome | biome: human gut; feature: human-associated habitat; material: faeces... | reverse complement strand
GTACCGTGAGAGACAGTTTGACCTGTTAGCTGCATCCCTGCGGGAGCATCTGGATCTGGAGTATATTTATCGGGTGATGGGAGAACGGGAGATGAAATCATGGATCATATAGATGAAATCAATGGAATGAATGGAATCAATAAGACAATCATATTTGAACAGCTAAAGCCGGCACAGATCGAACGGCGCAGCTTTGAGATCATCTCGCAGGAGCTGGGGGAGCGGACATTTGATCCGCTGCAGGAGCCGGTCATCAAGCGTGTGATACACACGACCGCGGATTTTGATTATGCAGATACACTTGTTTTTTCGCCGGGTGTGATCGGACATGCACATCATTTGCTGATGCATGGAGCGAATATTGTCACTGATACAAAAATGGCTATGTCAGGGATCAATCAGGCGGCATTGTCAAAACTCGGTGCAAAGGTATATAATTTTATCTCGGATGAAGATGTGGCAGAGGCTGCCAGACGGGACGGTACGACGCGTTCGGCCGCAGCGATGTCAAAGGCTGCCAGACTGGAGGGCGAGACGATCTATGCGATCGGAAATGCGCCGACGGCGCTTATCCGTTTGTATGAACTCATGAAGCAGGAGCAGTACCGTCCGGGTATGATTATCGGTGTGCCGGTCGGTTTTGTGAATGTCGTTGAGTCAAAGGAACTTCTGAAACTGGTGGATGTTCCGTATATTGTGCTGCGCGGACGGCGCGGAGGACACATTCATCATCAACCGGCACACCCGCTGAGCGCTGTGCGGCTTTGCAAAAAAACGGAGCCGGTCAACGTCAACTTAAGTTACCCTGACCGACTGTAAGGGCGGAAACGAACCATAAACTATAGAACTTAATCGAATAAAACCGAACATACTAACGGAGGCAAACATGCGATACGAACTTAAATACGGCTGCAATCCCAATCAGAAACCCGCTGCAATTTCAATTGACGGCGAACTGCCGATTGCCGTTTTGAACGGCAGGGCGGGCTATATCAACCTTCTTGACGCACTCAACGGGTGGCAGCTCGTCAGAGAACTTCGCACCGCAACGGGACTTCCTGCGGCGGCATCGTTCAAACACGTCAGCCCGGCAGGTGCGGCCGTCGGCCTTCCGCTGAACGAGACGCTTCGCAAAATGTACTTTGTTGACGAAACAACAGAGCTTTCTCCCCTTGCCTGTGCCTATATCCGCGCAAGAGGTGCGGACAGAATGAGCTCCTTCGGAGATTTTGTCGCCGTCAGCGACAGGGTCGATGTTTCGCTTGCAAAAGTTTTGAAGCATGAAGTTTCGGACGGCATTATTGCTCCGGATTACGATGAGGATGCGTTTGAGATCCTTTCCGCAAAGAAAAAGGGCGCATACACGGTTATTAAAATCGACGAAAACTATGTTCCCGCTCCCATTGAAACGCGCACGGTGTTCGGCATCACATTCGAACAGGGACGCAACGATTCAACGATTGACGAAAGCCTGCTTTCAAATATCGTGACCGAAAACAAAAACCTGCCCGAAAGTGCGAAACGCGACCTTGTTATTGCGCTTATCACGCTTAAATACACCCAGTCCAACTCCGTTTGCTATGTTGAAAACGGACAAACGATCGGAGTGGGCGCGGGTCAGCAATCACGCATTCACTGCACACGCCTTGCGGGCAATAAAGCCGACCTTTGGCACCTGCGTTCGCATCCTTCCGTGCTGAACCTGCCGTTCCGTGCGGATATTCCGCGCCCCAACCGCGATAATGCAATTGATTTGTATTTAAACGAGGATGAATGCGGGGACGTGCTTGACGACGGAAATTGGCAGAATTTCTTCACACGCCGCCCCGAGCCGATGACAAAGGAACAGAAGCGGGAATGGCTGAGCAGGTTCGGCGAAACCGCACTTGCAAGCGATGCGTTCTTCCCGTTCGGCGATAATATCGAGCGTGCTTTCCGCAGCGGCGTTGCCTATATTGCTCAGCCCGGCGGTTCGGTGCGCGATGATGCCGTTATTGAGGCATGCAACAAACACGGCATGGTCATGGCTTTTACCGGACTGCGCCTTTTCCACCATTGATTTTTAACGGAGCGGTTTATTCGGATATTCGGATATTCGGATCTGTTCGGCACTCGGCAGTGTGCCGGGCGAACGGGAACGAACGGTCAATCAAACAGGTATATAAACGGACATGGTTTCCCGATGCAGGTGCGGAACATGCGGAAGGGACGGAACAAGGAACGGAATTAAGAGTAAAAAATGCAGATAACAAAGGATAAACTCAATATTGCCGTCATAGGCGGCGGCGGACGCGAACATGCGATAATCAGGCGGCTTGCTCAAAGCCGCAGAGCGGGAAAGATATATGCACTTCCCGGAAACGGCGGAATTTCCCGCGAACATGCGGGCAGTGATTCATGCCCGGTGACCTGCACAGGCATTGCCGCAACGGATTTGGAAAAAATTGTGGATTTTGTGCTGAACAACGAAATTGACTTTGCTGCCGTGATTCCGGACGACCCTCTCGTTATGGGGCTTTGCGACATGCTGCGCGAAAAGGGCATTCCCTGCTTCGGCCCGAGCAAGGCTGCGGCAATAATCGAGGGCAGCAAGGCTTTTTCAAAGGAACTCATGAAGAAATACGGCATTCCGACAGCCGAATACAAGGTCTTTTCGGATGCCGATGCTGCGGCAGAATACGCGGCGCACCACAGCCTTCCCGTCGTTGTCAAAGCGGACGGGCTTGCTCTCGGCAAGGGCGTTATAATCGCAAAAACTCACGAGGAAGCGGTTGAAGCCGTGAACGACATGATGCGGGGCGGCAAATTCGGCAGGAGCGGCGCAACCGTCGTTGTTGAAGAGTTCCTGACCGGACCCGAGGTTTCCGTGCTTGCGTTTACGGACGGAAAAACTGTTGTTCCCCTGCCCTCTTCAATGGACCACAAACGTGCGGGCGACGGCGACACGGGACTGAACACCGGCGGCATGGGCGTTATTGCACCGAATCCTTTTTACACAAAAGCGGCGGAGGAGCAGGTTATGCAAAGCATCATCCTCCCCACGCTGAACGCAATGAATGCCGAAGGACGGACTTTCCGCGGGTGCCTGTATTTCGGGCTTATGCTCACCCCGAACGGCCCGCGTGTTATTGAATATAACTGCCGTTTCGGCGATCCGGAAACGCAGGCGGTGCTGCCCCTTGTTGAAGGCGACCTGCTTGAAATAATGATTGCGACGCAGGCGGGGACGCTTGACAAATGCGAGATCAAGCTTTCCGACAAATCCTCCTGCTGCCTTGTGCTTGCAAGCGGGGGCTACCCGGAAAAATACGAAAAGGGCAAACTTATCACCTTTGACGGCGATGTTGAAGCAGATTGCGGGGTATGCATCTTCCATGCGGGAACAAAACTCAGAACACCCGACAGCAGCGAATTCGTTACAAGCGGCGGGCGCGTGCTCGGCATCACGGCCGTTCGCGATACGCTTGAAGAGGCGGTTCGGGCGGCATATGCGGCAGCTGCACGAGTGCATTTTGACGGAAAATATTCAAGAAGCGACATCGGACTTTCCGCATTGCGCGAAAGCCGTTTAAAAAACGGGTAAACGCCGGCACCGCCGGCATTTGCCGAAAGAACGAACATTACGGAATACGGGAAATTTAACGGGAGACAACAGAATGGTTTACAGAATTTACAGCGAAAAACGCCCCGAATTTTCGGAAGCGGCGGAAGGGCTTGCGAAGGATATTCGCGAATTTCTCGGGATCCGCACTCTTGAAGGGGTTCGCATCATCAACAGGTATGACGCGGAGGGTGTGGACGAAGCGACGTTCAACGCCTGCATCGAAACCGTTTTTTCCGAACCGCAGGTTGACAGAACCTATACGGAAGCTGAATTTCGTGCGGAAATCTGCGGCAATGCGGCGGGTGCAAAAGTTTTTGCGGTTGAATATCTGCCCGGGCAGTTTGACCAGCGGGCGGATTCCGCAGCGCAGTGCATAAGCCTTGTTGCGCAGTGCGAAAGGCCGGCAGTGCGTTCGGCAGCCGTATACATGCTTTCGGGCAGTCTTACATCCGAAGAACTGAACAGGATAAAGGCATACATTATCAACCCCGTGGATTCGCGCGAAGCCGCGCTTGAATGCTGTGACACGCTTGCAATGCGCTGTGACGAGCCTGCTCAGCCGCCGCGCGTAAAGCTGTTTGACACCCCCGCAAAGGAGCTTATCGCGCTTTACGGGCTTGCAATGGATGAGGCGGATGCGGAGTGCCTTAAAGTCTATTTTAAAACAGAAAATCGCGAGCCGACGCTGACCGAACTCCGCGTTATCGACACGTACTGGTCGGATCATTGCCGCCATACAACCTTCAACACGCATTTGACGGATGTTGAATTCGAAGATGAACGCGTTCGGCGCGAATTCGAAAATTATCTTGCTCTTCGCGAAAGCATCGGGGACAAAAAGCCCGTATGCCTCATGGATATTGCCTGCGTTGCGGCAAAGGCACTTAAAAAAAGCGGCGAATTGCGCAATCTTGACGAGTCGGACGAAATCAATGCCTGCACCGTGAGGATAAAGGTCGATGCCGACGGCGTTGAGGAGCCGTGGCTGCTGCTGTTTAAAAACGAAACGCACAACCACCCGACGGAGATCGAACCCTTCGGCGGTGCGGCAACCTGCATCGGCGGCGCGATACGCGATCCCCTTTCGGGGCGGAGCTATGTTTATCATGCAATGCGCGTGACGGGCGGCGCAAACCCCGATTGAAAGCACCATCCGCGGCAAGCTTCCCCAAAGAAAACTTGCTGCAACGGCGGCGCAGGGCTACAGCTCCTACGGCAATCAGATCGGCATTGCAACGGGCCTTGTGGATGAAGTTTACCATGACGGCTATCTTGCAAAGCATATGGAAATCGGTGCTGTTGTCGGTGCGGCACCCGAACGGAATGTCCGCCGAGAAAAACCTGCTGCGGGCGATGCCGTTATCCTTCTCGGCGGAAGAACGGGACGCGACGGCTGCGGCGGGGCAACGGGCTCAAGCAAGTCACACAACATATCATCACTTGAAACATGCGGAGCGGAGGTTCAAAAGGGCAATGCGCCCGAGGAACGCAAACTGCAAAGGCTGTTCCTGAACCCGGAAGCTTCAACATTGATAAAATGCTGCAACGATTTCGGTGCGGGCGGCGTTTCCGTTGCAATCGGCGAGCTTGCGGACGGACTGGATATCGAGCTTGACAGGGTTCCGAAAAAATATGCCGGGCTTGACGGCACGGAGCTTGCGATAAGCGAATCTCAGGAACGCATGGCGGTTGTTGTTGCGGCGGCGGACTGCGAAAAATTCCTTGCACTTGCAAACGGCGAAAACCTTGAAGCAACCGTTGTTGCCCGCGTTACGGATACCGGGCGCATGGTCATGCATTGGAACGGGGAAAAAATCGTCGATCTTTCCCGCGAATTCCTGAACACGAACGGTGCGGTGAAGCAAATGCGCGCCAAGGTTCAAAAGTGCGGCCTTTCGGATTGCTTCGCCCGAAAAAACTGTCCCGAAACGGGGAAAAAAGCCGAAACTTCCTTTGCGGAAAGGCTCTCGGAATGTGTTTCGGATATTAACATCTGCTCGCGGCAGGGGCTTGCGGAGCGGTTTGATTCAACCATCGGCGCGGCAACGGTGCTTATGCCTTTCGGCGGAAAGAATATGCTGACGCCGACTCAGGCAATGGCCGCAAAGCTGCCCGTTCGCGGAAGCGAAACGGATACATGCTCCGTCATGGCATACGGCTTTGACCCGCATTATTCGGCGGAAGATCCGTTCGGCGCGGCGTACTGCGCGGTTGTGACTTCCGTTGCCAAGCTTGTTGCGGCGGGTGCATCAACAGAAAACTGCTGGCTTACATTCCAGGAATATTTTGAAAAGCTCGGCAGTGATCCCGTGCGCTGGGGCAAACCCCTTGCCGCGCTGTTGGGAGCGCTGCGCGCACAGCTCGGGCTTAGGCTTGCGGCAATCGGCGGCAAGGACTCAATGAGCGGAACTTTCGAAAACATAACGGTTCCGCCGACTCTTGTTTCGTTTGCAATTGCAGCGGATAAGGCAGGGAATATCATCTCTCCGGAATTTAAAAAGCCCGGCTCAAGGCTTGTTTTCCTGCCGGCGAAACCGGACGAAAACGGTCTTCCCGCAGCGGACTCTCTTCGCACCAATTTTGCGCTTGCAACGCGCCTGATACGCGGCGGCAGTGTGCTTTCCGCATGGGCCGTCGATAAGGGCGGCGCGGCGGAAGGCCTGTTTAAAGCCGCTCTCGGCAACGGAATCGGCGTTCGCCTGAATCCCGAATTCCCGCAGGAAGAACTGTTCTGCCGCAATTACGGCGCGCTGATACTTGAAATTGCGGAAGGCTGCACGGAACAAATCCCGAACGGGCTCGAACTCGGCTCAACAACGTCGGAATTTGCGTTCGAATACAGGGACGAAAACGTTGCACTTGCTCCGCTGTTCGAAATTTACGACAAAAAACTTGAACCGGTTTACAGACATAAAACAACGGACGAAACACCTGTTGAAATCGGTTCTTTCCGAAGGAATGCACCGATGATAAAGCCGAACGGCAGATATGCACGCCCGCGCGTGCTGATTCCGGTCTTCCCCGGTACGAACTGCGAAATGGATTCCGCACGGGCAATGCGCCTTGCGGGAGCGGAAGCGGAAGTGCTTGTTATCAACAACATCACCGCAAAGGGCATTGAAGAATCCGTCAACGCATTTGCGAACAGGTTGGAGGATTCACAAATTTTGTTCATTCCCGGCGGTTTCTCCGGCGGAGACGAACCCGAGGGCAGCGCAAAGCTCATTGAATCCTTCATGCGCAATGCCCGTGCGGCGGAGGCGATCGAACGGCTGCTCAACCGTCGCGACGGCTTGATTCTCGGCATTTGCAACGGGTTCCAGGCGTTGATAAAACTCGGACTTGTGCCTTTCGGAAAAATCATTCACACGGATGAAAACTGCCCCACTCTGACATATAACACGATTGGACTGCATCGTTCACGCCTTGTGCATACCCGCACGGTTTCCAACCTGTCCCCGTGGCTTATGTACCGTGAACCAGGTGAAGTTTCACTCGTTCCCGTGTCCCACGGCGAGGGAAGATTCGTTTGCCCCGATGAGCTGCTGAACAGGCTTGTTGAAAACGGACAGATCGCAACGGTTTACTGCGATGCATCCGGCAGAGTCTCCATGCGCACCGAGATAAATCCGAACGGCTCCGTGCTTGCCGTTGAGGGCATCACTTCTGCGGACGGAAGAGTGTTCGGAAAGATGGCACACAGCGAAAGATACGGAAAGAATCTTTACAAAAACGTACCCGGAAAGGACGAATCGGCGATCTTCCGCGGTGCAGTGGATTACTTCAGACTGTAACTTAAAACGCTTCGACCGAAGACGGACTTTGCGGGAAAAGCGCGGCAAACACAAGCCTCTTCCCGCAAAGAACCCGAAATGTTCGGGACATTCCGAAAACACGGCAAATCGGGCAAATCGCGCCGTTTCGCATAAATGAGGCGCGGTTTGCGGAAATATATGCGCCAAACCGAAAAAATCGGGCTTTAATTATTTGGCCGTTTGGTGTATAATGAGTCAATTTCAATCCGCACAAAACCGCGAATAATGCGGTCGGATTGGAAAATGCAGACGGAAAGGGGAAAATATGAGCGCACAGATAATCGACGGCCGCGCAATTGCAGCGCAGGTCTATTCGGAACTTACAACGCGGGTGGCGGTGCTTAAGGCGAAGGGTGTTATTCCGCGTGTTGCCATCATTCATGTGGGCACGGAGGAAATGACCAAACGCTATGTCACACTGAAAGAAAATGCCGCGATAAGACTCGGCATGGAATGCGTGACCTATCATCTTGTGGAAGATGTTTCGCAGCAGCGGGTGATAGAGCTTGTTCAAAAGCTTAATGCGGATGAATCGGTTCACGGCATTCTGGTTCAGATGCCTCTGCCGGACAGCATGGACACAAAAACCGTTCTTGATGCCATTGACCCCGAAAAGGATATTGACGGTCTGCATTTCTGCAACGCGGGCAAGCTTTTGAACGGCGAGCCTGCCGTCATTGCCTGCACCCCGCGCGCTGTTATCCGTATTCTGGATGAAACGGGCATAGACATAATGTCCAAACACACGGTCGTCGTCGGCAAATCCGTATTGGTGGGCAGACCGATTGCAATCTGTCTGCTGAACCGCAACGCAACGGTTTCGGTTTGCCACACAAAGACTCAGAATCTCGGCGACATAACCAAAAATGCCGATATTCTTATCGTTGCTGCGGGTTCGGCGGGGCTTATCAAGGCGGATATGGTCAAGGACGGTGCGGTTGTTATCGACATCGGACAGACAAATATAGACGGCAAGCTCTACGGCGATGTTGACTTTGAAAATGTTTCAAAAAAAGCAAGCTATATCACAAAAGCTGTCGGCGGTGTGGGGCCGATGACCGTTGCAATGCTCATGACGAACCTTGTGGACTGCGCGGAACACGAGCTGAATGCACGAAATGCAAGGTTAACGAACTGCTGAAATTACCGACCGCATTGCAGTCAATCGAACGAATAATCAAATTCCTGAAGCAAAAGCCCGAAAGGGCTGAAAATACCAAGCCCGGAAGGACCGCAAAAAGCCCGGAAGGACTGCCGAACAAAACCGGAAACTTATAAACAGAAAGGAAAAAACTGTTATGGCATTCATCTACAGCGAACCTTCACGCACCTTCGGCGAATATCTGCTTGTTCCAGGATATTCCTCCAAGGAATGCATTCCCGCAAACGTCAGCCTGCGCACCCCTCTTGTTAAATTCCGCAGAGGCGAAGAACCTGCCGTCTCGATCAACACTCCCATGGTATCCGCGATCATGCAGTCCGTATCAAACGATACGATGGCGATTGCGCTTGCCCAGGAGGGCGGAATTTCTTTCATCTACGGCTCCCAATCCATTGAGGATCAGGCTCAGATGGTGCGCAACGTAAAGGGACATAAAGCGGGCTTTGTGAAGAGCGATTCCAACCTTCGTCCCGATGCAACGCTTAAAGACGTTCTTGAGCTTCACGAACTCACCGGGCATTCCACCGTTGCAATCACGGCGGACGGAACGGGCACGGGCAAGCTTGTCGGCATTGTTACCGATAAGGACTACCGCGTCAGCCGAATGCCTCTTGACATGAAGGTTTCCGAGTTCATGACTCCGCTCAGCCGCCTTGTTTATGCAACCGAGGATATTACCCTTAAGATTGCAAACGATATAATTTGGGATCACAAAATCAACTCCCTTCCCATTGTGGACGACAGGGGGCATCTTAAGTTTTTCGTTTTCCGCAAAGACTATTCCAACCACAAGGCTAATCCGCTCGAATCGATCGACAGCAGCAAGCGTTACCTTGTCGGCGCGGGCATCAACACCCGCGACTATGCGGAGCGCGTTCCCGCGCTTGTTGAAGCAGGCGTTGATGCACTTTGCATAGACTCCTCCGAGGGATACACCGAGTGGCAGAAGCTGACCATTGACTTCATCCGCGAAAAATACGGAGACAGCGTCAAAGTCGGTGCGGGCAACGTTGTTGACGGCGACGGTTTCCGCTATCTTGCGGAATGCGGAGCGGACTTTGTAAAGGTCGGTATCGGCGGCGGTTCGATTTGCATTACCCGCGAACAGAAGGGCATTGGCAGAGGACAGGCGACCGCAATGCTCGATGTTGCGCGCGCACGCGATGAGTATTATGAGGAGACGGGCATTTATGTTCCCATCTGCTCCGACGGCGGCATTGTTCACGATTACCACATCACCCTTGCGCTTGCAATGGGTGCGGATTTCGTGATGCTCGGAAGGTATTTCTCCCGCTTCGATGAAAGCCCCACTCCGAAAATCCGCATTAACGGCAACTACTATAAGGAATACTGGGGCGAAGGCTCGAACCGCGCACGCAACTGGCAGCGTTACGACATGGGCGGCGCGGCAAAGCTCAGCTTTGAAGAAGGCGTTGATGCATATGTTCCCTATGCGGGCAGTCTTAAGGATAATCTTGCAGTCACCCTCGGCAAAGTTCGTTCAACAATGTGCAACTGCGGCGTGCTGAACCTTGCGGACCTGCGCAAAAATGCAAAGCTGACGCTCGTTTCTTCAACAAGCATAGTTGAAGGCGGTTCGCATGACGTTATCCTGAAAAGCAATGTTCCCGTTTCCGGAAGATAACGCACAATAACAAACATACTCCCGCGGAAAGCAGGCGGAAAAACACAAAAACGGTTCCGCGCCTTCTCGGGATGTTCGTAAGACAGTTCATGGAGCGTATCGGTGCAGATACGCTCCATTTCTTACACTATTATGACCGTATGGCGCAGTTGCAGGCATTCCCCTTGGCTCTCCCTCTGGGAGAGCTGTCACCGAAGGTGACTGAGAGGGCCTTACAGGCGTTTTTGAATGGTGATATCAATTTGTGTGCACACGCCGCGAAAATCCACATCAACATCTCGGTTGGAAAAATGCAGGACCTCCAATCCAAGCGCTGTCAAGAATGCGGAACGCTCAGAATCATAGGCCATCCCCTGAGGCTCATAGTGTTGAGAACCATCCAATTCAATAACTAACTTGGCAGAAGCACAATAAAAGTCTACGATAAATCTCCCGATGATTCGCTGTTTATAAACCTTCACCGGATATTTGCGGAGGAAAAGATACCATAGCTTTCGTTCGTGGGGTGTCATCTCACTGCGTAACCGCCGGGCGTTTTCCAGTTGACTGTTGTCCTTTGGTATGGTCATGTTTTCCCCTCTCAGTCGGCTGCGCCGACAGCTCTCCCAAAGGGAGAGCCAAGTTTCGCTCGTAACACACTATACCAGACGATGTATAGAAGTGCGCTTTTATTTGTTCGGAATTTATAAAACAAACTGTTCTTTCATTCGTATATACAAAGTCTGTTTATCATCATCAAGCAATATAACCTCTTTGTTTAGAGCATAGTGATGCGCAAATTCGGTGTCTATATATGAGTGATTGTTAATTGATATTGCATTTTTATATCGTGGTCTCACATGCAAATGCACATGAGGATTCGGTGTTACTTCTTTGTAAAAGTTGTTCAATAAACAACTCCAATTACTTAATTCAGCTCCTAAGATGTCCTTGTAGATATATTCCAATTTATCTATGATCGTTTTCAATTCAATCCATTCAGCGATATCCAATTCCGAAAGACTTCCGCAATGTCTATTCGATACCAAAATACATCTGCCGACATAGTCCTGTACGTCTGCTAAATAAACAGACCAATATAATGATTTATACAGCAGCCATTCAGATTCTTTATAATCACACCATTCGCACATGCTTATCACTCCCATCTCCATATTTCGAGTTGCAGATTCGCTTGATTCTATCTTATCAGATAACAGAATAAGACACAGGAACAGCTACAGTCGTTCATACTGCTGTGGCTGCTAACTGTCTTATGAATACCGCGTGTTCGGGCGGGAACCGTTTTTTATTAGAGCTATCCGAACGCTCGGATTTTTCAAAAAGAATCGCTGCCGTTCGTTTTTTACGAACCGGACTTTGCAGCGATAATTTGAATCAAACTGCCGGCGGAATTTTTTGGTTGAGGAAAGTCATTGCTTCTTTAGTGTAGGCGAAGGTAAGGCAATCCAAGCTGCCGTAAAGCTCGGTAAGACGCGTTTCGGGAGCGGGGATTTGACCGTCCAGACTGAGGCAAATGAAGTTTTCGGGTTTAAGTTTGCCGTACATACCGCCGAAATTGCCCACCATCAGCGTCACGACGCGCAATTCGCGCACGGCGGAATACGGGAAGGTTTTAAGAAGCTTTCCTGTTTTGCCGAACACCCGAATTTCAGATTCCGTAAGTTCGAGCTTGCGCAGGGAAATATCGCGGCTGAAACGGTAGAGCAGGAAAAGTCCGCTTGAAACAAGCGCAAAGAAGGCTGCACACAGTGCGGTATACTGTGCGAGTATGCCTGCAAAGGTCAGCACGGCAAAAGCAATGCAAAACGAAAGCGCAATTACGGAAAACGCAAGCGTTATACGCATGCTGCGAAAATGTTCCTTTGAAACGACAGGGCAGATCATGCATACCTCCTGAAAAAATTTCGATGCCCCTGCTGTTTTAAAAGAGTCAAAACGCGGATATGCCCACAATTAAAAGAACAGGTGCTCAATAAGAATTTTTGCGCCGATGCAAACAAGGACGATCCCGCCGATTATCTCCGCATGTTTGCGGAACTTTTCTCCGAGTTTTTTGCCGCCGAGTGCGCCGAGCAGTGTCAGAAAGAACGTGACGCTGCCGATGAAGCCTTATACAAAGCCGGCGTAAAAGTCCAGCAGATTGAAGGAAACCAGAGCTCTACCTGGATTTTAATGGATTACGAGGATGTCATTGTTCATCTGTTTTCACAGGATGATCGTCTTTTCTATAATCTGGAAAAAATCTGGCAGGATGGTATTGTTTTATCACCGGAAGAATTTGAATAAATTTAACTATTTGAATGAATGATGTACAAAGCGCAAGGATTTACGTATCCTTGCGCTTATAATTTACAGCATTTGCAGCCTGACGCTTATGTTCATCCTCCATAGCTGCATAATAATCAATGGTTGTATTGATGTTTTCATGGCCCAAAACGTCTGCAACCAGACGAATATCACCTGTTTCCCGATATAATGCAGTTCCATACGTACTACGAAGCTTATGTGGCGTTATTTTCTTATTCGGCACTGCCATCATAGCATAGCGTTTTACCAATCGTTCCACCGTATCCACGCTGATTCTGCGTCCTTTCATGGAATAGAAGAGGGCAGGAGCATCCTCTTCATATGGTGTAATGCAGGCGCGTTCTGATGTAATATAATCGTCTAGCACCTGATGAATTTC
>ENA-ORPK01002408-ORPK01002408.1-human-gut-metagenome-genome-assembly--contig:-NODE-2408-length-12928-cov-8.804008_pt1 | contig 12928 bp, 17 predicted proteins | sample MGYA00242139_ERZ509068 | MGnify/ENA primary metagenome ERZ509068 (study PRJEB26280, sample SAMEA2338687) | human gut metagenome | biome: human gut; feature: human-associated habitat; material: faeces... | reverse complement strand
CTTCTTTCAATATTTTTGAAATTAACAAAAATCCCTTGAGCAGTTTCACCACGTAGATAAACAGTGTTTTTTGTATCATCTGTTACACCGATTGAAGTTTCAAATAATAAATTAAACTTTCTTATTGGAGTAAAATCACTTTTACCACACACTGGACATGTAACGTTATTTTCTTTGATGAAGTTTTCTAACTTTTCATTATCCCAGCCATCACCAGTAACTTTACCATGAGTAAAGTCTTCGATTAATTTATCTGCTCTGTGTCTAGCTTTACATTTTTTACAGTCAATTAATGGGTCAGCAAAAGAAGCCACATGACCTGATGCAACCCAAACTTTTGGATTCATAATAATCGCAGCATCTAACCCAACATTGTAAGGATTTTCTTGAATAAATTTCTTTTTCCATGCTTTTCTGATGTTTTCTTTTAAATTTGTTCCAACTGGGCCGTAATCCCATGAGTTAGCAAGCCCATTATATATTTCACTTCCTTGAAAAATAAAACCATATTGTTTACAATAGTTAACTAATTCTTCCATAGTTACTTTCATAATAAATCACTTCCTTAATAAATATAATTATACATAAATATGCAAATAATTACAAGAAATATAAGACTAATTTTATTATTTTCAAAAGAAAAAGACTAAAAACTTGGTTCTAGTCCGCTTTTTTCGTTGCCATATATAGGGCTGGCTTCACCCACTTTATTTAAAAATTTCAACTTAACTTTGTTGCAACATTAATATATCACAAATTCACGCATTTCTAGTGTAAACTGATAGCTTTATTTATACTTTCCATTCATAACAAATTCTAAATAATGGTCTGCACAAAGTGGAATATATTCTATTTCATCATCGGCCCCATCAATTACAACTTCTTTTCCACTTGAACTGTATTTGCCATTTACACGTCTAGCATTAAACATAGCTGGACTTCCACATACACAGTTTACTGTTAACTCATGTTTTTCATCACTTCTAGCAAATAACTGTTTTGAGCCTTCGAACAAATCTCCTTTAAAGTTACTTTTAAGACCATAACAAACAACAGAAATATTGTATTTGTGGGCTATAAACCATAGCTGATTAATTTGTTCTCTACTTAAAAACTGAGCTTCATCCACTAAAATAAATTCAGCATACATATATTTATGTAAGTACTTTTTACTAAGTAAATTTGCACTTTTAGGAATTAAAACATCAACTTTTATATTTTCACCAATTCTGTTTACAACCGTATTACTTCCTTTAGTATCAATTTTAGGTTTCATAACTACGATATTAATTAAATACTTTGAATAATTGTAATGATCTTGTAATAATTTTGTTGTCTTTCCAACTGCCATTGTTCCATAATAAAATGTTAAATTTGCCATACTACCACCCTACATAAGTTTTTTCAAAAAATCTTTACTATTTAAATATAATCCTGTATATCTATCATAATAGTTTTCTAAAAATCTATTAATTTCATTTTTATTTTTAGGTAAAATATTTAATTCTTTTATCTTAGATATATCAACATAATTAAACATACGAAGGAGTTTAACTGTTTTTTCATCTACGATATATTCATTTTTATAACAATTAACACATAAATAACCACCTGAAAAGCTACTTACAGTAACTATTTTTTTATTACTTCCACAAACACTACAACAATCAAGAATTGGCATAACTCCTAAATAATTAAGATATTTTAATTCAATTATATTAGCTATAATCATAGGATCAAAATCATCATTTATTTTAATAAGACCATTTATAAATAAATCAAATATTTCATTTGATGAAGTTTCTTTTAAAACTTGATTAGTTAAATCACTTAAAAAAGTTGCATAACCTATTTTAAATAAATCTTGTTTAATATTTGAAAAATCATTTATAATATCAACACTTATTAAAACACTTAATCCTTCTTTTTTATAATATATATTAAAATAACCATAAGTAAGTTTAGAACTAACACTTCTTAAACTACTTTTTAAATTACGACATCCTTTAGATATTATCCCTATTTTACCATGTTCTTTTGTTAAAACATTTAATATTTTACTTGATTCAGAATAATTAGTATCACTTAGTACTATTCCTGTTACTTTTTCTATTTTCATAATAATTCTCTTCTACTTTTTCCATTTCTTTTAAAAACACATAATATCTTAAATCCCCTGTTTTTTTAAATAAACTCCATAAAGCTTTATTCATACTTATCACCCATTATTATAATGGGTAAAAAATATAAATTTTAATCATCTTCTTCACTTATTCCTAATTCTTCAAAAAGGTTTGGCTTTTGTCTCCAGTTTTCTATTACTTTAACAAATAGTTCTAAATAAACCTTTTTACCAAGTAATACTTCAATTTCTTCACGTGCCATAGTACCTACTTTTTTAAGCATTTGTCCATTTTTACCAATAATTATTCCTTTTAAGTTATCTCTATCAACCACAATACATGCATTAATATAACATTTATCTTTTTTAAATTCCATATTTTCTACAATACATGTAACTGCATGTGGTACTTCTTCTTTTGTTAAAATAAGTATTTTTTCTCTTATTATTTCTCCTACTAAAAATTTTTCACTAACATTAGTAATAACATCATCATCAAAATACTTAACATCATCTTTTAAATATTTTTTAATTACTTCGATAAGTTCAGTTGTATTAATGCCTTTTATTGATGAAATAGGCACAATATCTAAAAAATTATATAAATCTTTTAATTTAATTATTTCATCATATAATTTATCTTTTTTAATTTTATCAACTTTTGTTAAAACAAGAATAACATCTTTATTATCTTCTTTTAATCTATTAAGAATTCTATTATCATTTGGACCAAATCCACTTGCAATATCAACAAGAAATAAAACTAAATCATTATCAAAACATGAATAAGCTTTATTATTTAAAACTTCTCCAAGTTTAGAAGTAGCCTTATTAATCCCTGGTGTATCTACAAAAACTATTTGTGAATCTTCATCGTTATAAATACCATATATTGTATTTCTTGTTGTACCTACTTTATCACTTGTAATAGCTATTTTCTGATTTAATAATTTATTTAAAAGTGTACTTTTACCTACATTAGGACGTCCTACGATACTTACAAAACCACTTTTCATTTTAAATCATCCTCACTAAATGGATAAGGGCACATTTCTTTAACAGTAAGTTTTTTTTCATCAAATTTATTATTATACATAATAACTTCCATATCCATATCAAAAAATTCTAAAAACACTTGTCTACATAGCATACAACAAGAAGATATTTTATCACTTGAATTCATAATATATATTCTTTTAAAATCCTGTTTTTTATAACCATTTGTTATAGCATTTGTTATGGCATTTCTTTCAGCACATATAGTAGCACCATAACTAGCATTTTCTACATTTACACCATAAAAATAATTATTATCTTTTGTTTCTAATATACAAGAAACTTTATAATTAGAATAAACAGCATAACTATTATTTAATAATTCTTTTAGTTTTAATTTTATATCCATAACTACTCCTTAAAATAATGCGATAATTTTAGGTAAAAATATCATAATACCTATGATTAATGCAATAATACTAATAATACCTACTGCTCCACTGGCACAATCTTTAGCAACCTTAGCCATTGGTTTTTTCTCTTCTGTTACTAAATCTACAGTTGCTTCAATCGCACAATTAACCATTTCTAAAGACATAACTATACCAATTAATAAAACAATAACTAATCTTTCAGTATAATTAATTTTAAGAAAAATACCAAGCATTAAACTAATAATAGCTATAACAAACATAACAATAATATTTTGTTCTGTGTAAAAAGCATACCTCATACCTTCAAAACAGTATTTAAATGATTTTAAAAATCTTTTTAAACTCCTTTTATTTTTCTTCAATTCTTGCAAATCTTTTTCCATATAATATCTCCTTTTGTTTTGTAAACATTATTTTTTCATCCTCTTTAGTCATATGATCATAACCTAATAAATGTAAAAGCCCATGTACTGCTAGAAACGAAAGTTCTCTTTCTAAGGAATGTTCATAACTAATAGCTTGTTCTTTTGCTTTATCTATAGAAATATATATATCTCCAAGAATTCTTATTTTTGTAAAATTTTCACGCTTTTCATCTTCTAAAGCAAAACTAATAACATCTGTTTCTCTATCTATATTTCTATATTCTTTATTAATCTTATGAATATAAGGATTATCTACTATTATGACATTAAAATAAATATGTTTTAATTTTTCATATCTTATCATATGTTTTAACATACTTTTTATAACTTTTTCTTCTTTTTTTAAATTATAAGTTGTTTCATTATAAATATTAAATTTTTTCATGGTACTAAAAACCTCACTATTACTAATATTAATATAATTATTATTATATTAAAAATCCAATTTTTCTTTAATTTCTCTGGTATTATTTTACTTAAAATTTTATATAAGATAAAACCTAAAATTCCTCCGAGAACATTTAAAATAACATCATCCACATCAAAAACTCTACCTATTGCAAGTTGTGTTGTTTCGATTGAAAGTGATATGATAAAGGTTATTAAAAAAACTACACTAATTTTATTAACTTTAGTAAAATATCCTACGAAAAAACCAAATGGTAAAAAAAGTAAAACATTTCCTAAAATATTTTTATAAAATAAATATGTTCCTGGTTCATATCTAAATATTTCTTTAAAAGGAATGATATTTACTCCTCCAAAAGAAACATCTTGAGCTGTTACTATTTGGAATAAACATAATATATAAATGATAAAAAATAATTTTAATAATTCTTCATATAATACAAACTTTTTACCATTAATAACTAAATATGTTATTCTAAGAACCATAGCAACTAAACAGGAAATAACTAACATAGGCCATGTTGTATCAAGCATATCAAGTGTTATATCTCTTATATCTTGTATCATAATAACAACCTTTCTTTGGATTTAAATTAAGAATGAATTTCTTGTAATTTTGCAATATCTTCATAAACCTTAAAAAATACCTCTACATATATTCTATCATTATCTTCATCTATTTTCAAAGTTTTTTGTAATAATATTTTTTCATCTTGCTTTAAATTAGCTTTTATTTTTTCTTTTGCAAGGTTATTTATTATCTTTATAAGCTCTTCTTTTGTATATTTATTAGTTTTTTCTTCATATATAAAACTTTTATTTATTCTTATATTAAACATATTATTTTTAATTAAATAAATATTTTTTTCATTCTTAATACTTCCATATTTAAAAGAAGCTATATTTATTTCTTTATTAAATATATTTAAAATTAAAGCTATCTTCGCATTATTTGTTTTTATATTTTCCTTTTTTATAAAAGGATGACTAACTTTTACCTTATACCATACTTCAGCATATACTTTTCCTTTTGCATCTACAATATTTTTTACTTCATCATTTTTTAAAATAACACCAGATACTAATAAATCATCTTTATTTACATAATCTCCAACATTTTTAATTATATTCCCTTTAGATATATCAAGTTTTTTTATTAATCCATTTTTACTAGCAATAATATTATGTTTTAAGTTACTTTTAGATTCAATAATACTTTTTCTTTCAATATAAGATACTTCATAATAAACCCCATTTGAACTAATTTCTAACCATTCAAATAAATCTTTATTATTATCTTTTATTTTATTACTTATAATTTTTAATTTTTTATATGGCTTTTTAAAAGAATAAATAGTTAAATTATTATTTAACATTTCTTGTTTTAATATAGAATTTATCTTTTTATTATCATTATTTATGTTTATAAAAAAAATCATATTAGAAAAAAGATATATAGTTATTAAAGATATAATAAAAGATATAATAAATACTTTATATTTATTAAACAAAAGAATAATTTTATTTTTGCCATAAGTTTTATTTATATTTACATTACATGTTGTTTTGATAGTTTTTATTTTTAAATAATCTTCATATGTTACTTTAAAAATTATTTTATTAGTCATATATTTTATATCATACATATTTATTTTATTTTTTATAATATCAGAAAATAAATTTTTAACATATTTACCACTTATTTCTATTTCATAATAATTAAACATAATTACCTCTAAATGTTATAGAATAAATACTTCCTTCGACTAATAATTCTTCTTTTTCAAATCTTTTAATTATAAGATTTTCCCCTTTTATTTCAAGTATATCATCTATTATTTCTATAAGTATTTTATTATCTTCAAAAACAAGTATTTTTTTATAATTTATAACATTAATTTTATTTTTTATGTAATATATTTTAGTTTCTTCTTGTTTTATATAATTTCTTAATTTAGAAAACATAAAAATATCATCTTCTTTCTAATAAATTATATATTTATTTAAAAAAATTACCACAAAAAAATGGATATAAAATCCATTAGTTTATTTTTTCTCTTAAAATGCTATTTAATTTAGACATATCACATCTGTTTTTTACTCTAGGTGTAATTTCTTTCATAACTTTACCTAAATCTTTAATTGAAGTTGGATTAACAAGATTAATTACTTCATCAATTATTTTATTAAGTTCTTCATCGCTTAAAGATTCAGGCATATATTTTTCTAGTATGTCTATTTCTTTTTGATAAGAATTTATTAAATCAGTTCTTGATGCTTTTTCAAAATCTTTAATTGATTCTTTACGCATTTTTATTTGTTTAGTAATAACATCTAAAACAAGATCATCATTATCTTCTTTTTTATTATTTATTACTTCAAGTTGAACTGCTCCTTTTACACTTCTTAAAGTATTTAAAGTATCTTTATCTTTATTTTTCATTGCTTCAAGTAAATCTTTTTGTAATTTTTCTTTTAACATAATTTCCTCCTTATAATATTAAAGGGAAAGTAAACCTTTCCCTAATTATTAATAATCTCTTCTATTTTTCTTTTGTGAATTTCTAATGTTTTCTTTCTTTTCTTCTCTTCTTCTTTTTCCAGGTTTATCATAAAACTTTCTTTTTTTAACTTCTGAAGGGATTCCATCACGAGAACATTTTTGTTTAAAACGTTTAAGTGCTCCATCTAAATTACCTTTAACTGCTACCTCTGTCATCTTATATCCCTCCTTCCCTTTGCTTTTTCAAGTTCAATTATAACAAAAAAAACTAAAAAACACAATATTTTTTATTACATTTTTAGTCTAATTTTTACTTACAAGCATATTCTTTTCAATAATTATATCTACAATTTCATTTTCTTTATATATTTTTGGTATTTTTAAATAAACATAATTAGAACAATGACCATATGAATACTTACAATCAACTTTTTCAATTAAACAAGATTCTTTCTTGCCTATAAAACTATTATTATAGTTTTCTTCAAGTGTTTTTGATAAATCAAGTAAAGTTTTTACTCTTTCTTTTTTTACTTTACCATCTATTTGATCTTTCATTTTAGCTGCTACTGTGCCATCTCTTTTAGAATAAGGAAAAACATGTAATTTACTAAAATTAATTTCCTTTATAAAATCTACACATTCATTAAAATCATCTTCTGTTTCACCAGGAAATCCTACGATAACATCAGTTGTTATAGATATATCAGGTCTAACTTTTCTTATTTTTTCTATTTCTTCTTTAAAATATTTTTTATTATATTTCCTATTCATTCTTTTTAAAGTTTGTTCTCCTCCACTTTGTAAAGGTATATGTAAATGATTACAAAGTATTGGATTTTTTAATAACTCTAAAAATTTATCATCAAGTTCTGTTATTTCAATTGATGAAATTCTTAATCTTTTAAGACCTTTTATATTCAATATTTTTTCTAAAATACTAGAAAAATTAGTATTAATATCAACACCATAATTACCTGTATGAATACCAGTTAACACGATTTCATTATAACCATTATTTACTAAAGTAGTTATTTCACTTAAAACATTATCTTCTTTTTTACTACGACATTTCCCTCTTACATAAGGAATAATACAATAAGTACAAAAGTTTTCACAGCCATCTTGAATCTTAACAAATGCTCTTGTTCTATTTTCAAAATGTTTTATATTCATATCTTCAAATTCTACTTCATTTAAATTGAACTTTTGATTAATTTTTTCTTTATTTCTAAAAAAATCTTCAACTAAATCAACAACCTTAGATTTATTATAATTACCTAAGATAATATCAATATCATCATTTTTATAATCTTTAGCACTTTCAATAAAACAACCACATACTACTAAACAACAATTTTTATTAATTTTTTTAGGATGATTAATCATTTTTCTACTTTTTACATCACTATTATTAGTAACCGTACAAGTATTTACAACATAAACATCACAAAAATCATTAAAATCGCCAATTTCATAACCTCTTTCTTTAAAAAGACTTGCAATGTATTCCATCTCATAAGTATTTACTTTACATCCTAAATTACATAATCCTACTTTCATACTAAAACTCCTTTAAAAAAGGATATTACTTTTCTATCCTTTCTTTTAATTTCTTTAATTCACTTAAAAATTCTTCTGTTTTCTTTATTTCATCTTCAATATTTCTAACATTACTACTTTTATAAGCTTCTAATTTTTTATATTCGTTATCACTTTTTATTCCAAATACAGGAGATATAACTGATGAATTTTTAAACTTTTTAGGTTCTTCATTTAATTGTTCTTTATTAAAACTATTTATTTTTTCTTCTTGTTTTTCAATTAAATCATCTATATTTTTCTTATATAATTCATCAAGCGTAATTGGTTCATTTCCTTCATCTTCTATTCTGTAATTATCAAGTTCATCCGGATCAAGGTTGGCTTTTAATAATTCATCATAACTAATAATTGATTTTTCTTCTTGTACTTTTTCAAAAAATGTTGGACCTATTAAATCATTTTTTTCTTCATAAACAAGCTTTTTAGCGGCTTCTTCTAACTCTTTTTTAGCATCTTCTTCTGTTGGTTTATTTACTACATACACTACTTCTTGTTCTATAGGTTTTACATCATTTACAGTATTGTTTACATTATCTTCTTCACTTATTACTTCACTTTTATAAATGTCATTATTATCTTTAGAATCATCAGAAATTTTATTTTCTTTATAAGAAGGTAATTCTACTTGATGCTTTAACTTATATTTTTTAGATGATGCTTTTTCTATTATAATTATAACTAACAATGCTAAAATAATAACTACAATTATAGAACAAATAATAAATATATTATCTTTACCCATTATATTTACAAAATCTTTCATTTTTTTCACCTGCAAATATATTGTATCATAATATTATTTTTTTTAAAAGAAAAAAGACAAAATTGTCTTTATTCTACTATTTTACATTCTTTAGTATTTAATTTATTTGTTAATGGATTATAAATATATGACTTACACGTTTCTTTATTATAAAAGTTCAATAAAAGTTCATTCTTATCTACATCATCAGGGCAATGTAAATAATCACAAAAATCACTATAAGTTAAATTAGGTTTATCCATTAAATAAATCTCTTTATTTGTTTTTAAATCTAAATTATATATTTTATTATCTTTTTCTATAACCATTCCATTTTCATAATTAATTAATACTTTGAAATTATAGTCATATATTTTTTCTTCATCGAAATTATATATAAAACTCTTATTATTATGATTAAAAACACATGTATTTAAAGTAAAACAAGTATATGTTTCAAATGGTTTTTCAATATTATGTACTTTTCCTGTATGAATATTAATGAAATTTTTATCTGCAACTAAATATTTATTATTTATAAAAACATTATTTAACTTTAAATCTTTAGTCCAAGGAATTGTTACTTTTTGTTCTATTTCATCAATAAATAATATTTCATTATCATTTTTTGTTAGTATATAACCTATTTTTACCATTTGATCATCTTTATTTACAGAAATCATATTTAACTTATCATGTGGACCAACATCAATTGCTTTTTTAGTTAAAGTATTATAGATATATCCTTCTTTTTTGTTTTTAACTACAAAAAATGTTTTATCATAATCATATGTTATAAGCTCACATTTCTTGTTACATTTTACATCATATTGTTCAATTAATGTAGCATTTTTTGGCATGGTTTTTCCTATATTTTCTTGATTATTTATTTGATATTTATATACCGTTAATGTATAACTTTTATTAAAAATTAGAAAATATACTAATGCTAATAATACTATTAAAATTAATAAAATTATTATTATTTTCTTTTTCTTTTCCATCTTATTTATCCTTTCTCATATTAATTTATCTGTAGTCCAGGACAATTATTCTTACCTATTCCTGTACATCCAGCTCCACCTACTTTTCCACCACCTGAAGATCCTGAACCACCTGCTCCTGTTCCAGGATTTGTTGTTCCACCAGATGAGCTTCCTCCTGAAGTTCCTCCTCCTGATGGTGGTGTAGGATCTGGATCTGGAGTATAAATTATTATAGTAGCAGTTTTAGTTGTTGCTTTTTCATAACTTGTATTTCCAGCTTCATCAATTGCATGAATATAATAAGTTGTAGATGAAGATAAATTATTAAATGTTTGTGTAATAGATGCTACACTATCTACCTTAGTCCATTCTTTTTCTGTTGGTGTTGTTGGTGATGTTGTTATTTTATATCCAACTACTCCGACATTATCTGTTATTGTTACAGTTAATGAACTTGAGCTATTTCCAGTAACTGTTATTTTAGGTTTTTCACTATCAAGTTCAGTTACATCAACACTACAAGTATTTTCATTTCCTGCACTATCAATTACTTTTGCTATATATTTTCCATTTTTAGTAACATTATATAAATTTGTACTATCTAAAACACTATCACCTATTTTAACTGTTTTAATAGGACTAGTATCATCTGTTGCCGTTACAAGTAAATTCATAGATAAATTTGTTTTATCTTGTTTTGAAATTACACATCTTGGAATATCCTTATCTATTTTTATTTCATTATCTGTTTTACATGTTGTTTTTAAACCATACTTATTAAGTATTTCAAAACTATAACTACCACTTCTTTTAGCTATAAAATTAGCATTATATGTTTTAGTATTTTCATCATATGTTGTTTTTATAGCTTTACCATTATTTTTAATGTTTACTATACCAACATTATCAGTTGATTTTACATTTATTGTAACATCATTATTACTCCAATTATCATTATAAGATAATTCACATGTTGGAGCAATGCCATCGCCTTCTTGTTTAAAATCACAATAACTTTTATCTGTTTCATATGTCTTATTCCCACATTTTAAACATAAATAATAGTCAAAGAAAAATTGCTGTCCGAAGCATAAGCCGCGGACAGCAATTTTTATTGAATACAGAACATTTACTTAGCAGTAATGCTTACAGAAAGCGGAAGCTGTGTTGAGGCATCAGAATTACCATGTCTTAAAACTGATATTAAGATCAACATTTGTGCTGATTCCGTTAACCTTACCGCTCTCACTGTACTGCCAGATGCTTATGTCATAAGGTATATATGGCGTCTGGTTGTAATCTGCGTACCACTTGTCATATGCAGTAAGTCTGCTTATATCGACAAGAGACGCAAATCCCTTGATGTTGGCATATATCATAGGCGTGTAGCCGGCTGCTTTGATACGTTCACAGAATGCGATAACTGCATCGGTAAGCTCACCCTGTGACAGATTTTCCTGACGGTAGGAGTCATTTACAATCTCTTCAACATCAATCACAACCGGATAATTAATCTTAAACGGCTTGAGCGTGTTAATTACAAAATCAGCCTCCTCCTCAGCTTCGGCAGTAGTTATTGCCTGTGAGAAGAAATATGCACCGACGTTAAGACCATTCTGTATGGCACCTGCCGCATTAGTCTTGAAGGCTTCGTCCTCCTTAATGATACCGGTTCCGTAAGAGCGGTAGCCGACACGTAAGAAAGCGTATTCAATGCCGTCTGTCTTCACCTGGCTCCAGTCAATGTCACCCTGATACTTCGATACGTCAATTCCGCGGTGTGTCTGGATTGCAGCATCGCTGTAGTTCATGAAGCCTCTGTCATCCTTGGAGAATGCGGACAGATTGAGGTTATGCATAGGAAGCGACTTATTGATATCAACAAAGACGTATCTGCCGTCATCAGCAAATACAATCTTATCAGTAAATGTCTTCTTGAGATATGATATTGTTGATGTGCCGTTAGAAAAATTCTCGCGCATGTTGTCAAGAACAGCCTGACGGCCCTGTGCCTCAGCAGCCTGAGCCATCTTATTGGCTACATCCATGGAATATGCCGGATTGGATATGCCGGCTTCAACATAAGCCTTCTGCTGTCTGCGGTATTTTATGTTAGCAGATACAGCGGCAATTATACTTACGACAGCGATAATTGTAACAACTGCGAGTATAAGAAGGTATCTGTACGGACTTGCCTTCTGACGCTTAGCCTTCTTCTGACGCTGCGGCTTAGGCTGGCGTGAAAGATTTTCCTGATTAATATTCTGTGTATTCATATTTTCACTTCTTTCGATTTGGTCTTTACGAACTTACATTCTTATACTAAAATAGTAAGCTGATATTGTCAATGAATATAAGGATGGAAAATATTTTGTTAAATTATACATTAGCGGCTGTAACGGCAGCAGTTGCCATAGCCGTTGTTTTATTACTGATAAGAAGACACCTCCGGCGCGGGGAATGGGACGACATGGATGGCGGTGAGTTTGAGCTGTACTGTGCTGATCTTCTTGAAAAAAGCGGATTCACCGATGTAGAGGTTACGAAGGCAAGCCATGACTACGGTGTTGACATACTTGCCGAGAAGGACGGAGTATCATATGCGTTCCAATGCAAATGCTATACAGAGCCTGTAGGTATCAAGGCAGTTCAGGAGATATATGCGGGACGTGATTATTATGACTGCATGGTCGGTGTTGTCATGACA
>ENA-ORPK01002403-ORPK01002403.1-human-gut-metagenome-genome-assembly--contig:-NODE-2403-length-12939-cov-3.008538_pt1 | contig 12939 bp, 9 predicted proteins | sample MGYA00242139_ERZ509068 | MGnify/ENA primary metagenome ERZ509068 (study PRJEB26280, sample SAMEA2338687) | human gut metagenome | biome: human gut; feature: human-associated habitat; material: faeces... | reverse complement strand
CCGCTGGCGTCGGTGGAATCGCTGTAGCCGTCGGGGAAGGTGACGTTGACGTCGAAGGTCTCGCCGGGCTTGTGGCCGACGATCTGCTCTTCGAAGCCGTCGATGAAGGTGTTGCTGCCCAGCGTCAGGTCATAGTTCTCTGCGCTGCCGCCAGTGAACGCCACACCGTCCACCGAGCCGGTGTAGTTGATGTTGACGGTGTCGCCGTCGGCGGCGGCGCGCCCTTTTCCATTCAATCGATGCTGAACACCCGGACGACCGACGTCGAGGGCTCTTTGCGTCAGCTCCGTGCGCTGGCGGCGGCAGGCTGCCAGATCGCGCGTCTGGCTGTTCCGGATATGGACGCGGCCAAGGGCTTTGCCGAGATCGCGTCGGCATCGCCGCTGCCGCTGGTGGCGGATATCCACTTTGACTACCGCCTTGCCATCGCCGCAGCGGAGGGCGGCGCCGCCAAGATCCGCATCAACCCTGGCAACATCGGCGGCGAGGAGCGCGTCCGCGCAGTCGTGGATGCGTGCCGGGAAAAGAAGATCCCCATCCGCATCGGCGTCAACGGCGGAAGCCTTGACAAGCGGCTTCTTGAAAAATACGGCCATCCGACGCCGGAGGCGCTCGTTGAAAGTGCGTTTTCGCACATCGAGCTGCTTGAAAAGTTCGGTTTTTACGACATCTGCGTGTCCATGAAGTCCAGCTCCGTGCCGCTGATGATGAGGGCATACACGCTGTTTGGCGCGCAGTCGGACTATCCGCTGCATCTCGGCGTGACCGAGACGGGCACGGAGTACATGGGCACGATCAAGTCCGCAATGGGCATCGGCGGGCTTCTGTGCATGGGCATCGGCGACACCGTCCGCGTGTCGCTGACAGCAGACCCCGTGCGCGAGGTCTACGCCGCAAAGGCCATTTTGAAGGCGGCGGGGCTTCGCCGCGACGGCGTCAACATCGTCGCCTGCCCGACCTGCGGCAGAACGCGCATTGACCTCATCGGCCTTGCAGGCAGGGTCGAGGAGGCTCTGAAGGACTGTGAAAAGCCCATCACCGTGGCGGTCATGGGCTGCGTGGTCAACGGCCCCGGCGAAGCCCGGGAAGCGGACATCGGCATTGCCGGCGGCGACGGCTGGGGCATGATTTTTGAAAAGGGCGTGCAGGTGGAAAAGCTCCCCTATGACGAGCTGCTCCCTGCCCTGCTGAAACGAATTGAAGCACTGTAGAGACACGATATGGAAGAACAAATTTTCTTTCTGAATATGTTTCCGGACTATGAGCCGCCTGAGGAGCTGTATGCAGCCCTTTCTCAGGCGGCTATCGCCGCTGCGGATATCAACCCCGAAACCCGAAGCGTCCACGTGGCGCTGCATTCCGAGCGCTACATCCCCCAGCGGCTGCTGGAACAGGTTCGCAAGGACATTTGTGGCCTGTACGGCCTGCAAAAGCTGGAGCTGACCGCGACCCACCCGGAATCGGAGCTGCAAAAAATCGAACCGGAAGAATTGATGTGGCTGTTTGTCAGCCGCAATTCCATGGCACGGGGTTCCCTCGCCGGGGCAAAGTGGGAATGGAACGAACAGAATCTCACGGTAAAGCTCGCCGCCAACGGAAAAGAAACCCTTCTGGAGCACATCCCGTCTGTGGAAAAGGTACTGCGGGAGCGGTTCGCCGCCCCGGTGCATATCACCGTGGAAGCTGGCAACACGCTGGAGGGAAAAGCGCTGTTTGCCGCCACAGAGTCCATGCGGGAATCGGAGATTCAAAAGCTTCCCGCCGTCTCCGCCGCTCAGCCGAAGAAGGAGGACAAGTCCGCCGCCCCCAGCGAAACCTTCTACGGCAAGCCCTTCAAGGGCACGCCCGTTCCCATGAAGGAGCTGAGTCTGGACATGGGAACCGTCATCGTGGAGGGCAAGGTCTTCGCCGTGGACCACAAGGAGCTGAAAAAACGCAACGCCTATGTTGTGAAATTCGACATGACGGACAACACCAACTCCGTCCGCGTCAGCCGCTTTATGGAGGCCGGAGAGGCCAAACCCATTCTGGAAAACGTTCAGGTCGGCTCCGTCCTGCGGGTGCAGGGCAAGCTGGGTGAAGATCGATACGAGGGCGAAATGGTTCTCAAGCCCTACGCCATGCAGCCCGGCTCCATGCCCAAGCGGCAGGACACTGCCCCGGGGGAAAAGCGGGTGGAGCTGCATCTGCACACCACCATGTCCAACATGGACGCCCTGACGGATACCGCCGCCGCCGTGAAGCAGGCGGCGGCCTGGGGTCACAAGGCCATCGCCATCACCGACCACGGCGTCGCCCAGTCCTTCCCCGACGCCATGAAGGCCGCCTCCAAGGCCAAGGTGGCCGGAACCGACCAGAATATCAAGATTCTCTACGGCTGTGAGGGGTATTATGTAAACGACGTAGACGACCGCATTGTAGTCCACGGCGAGCAGGATATCACCTTCGATCAGGAATTCGTCGCCTTCGATCTGGAAACTACCGGCCTGTCCTCCCGCAGCGACCGCATCATCGAGATCGGCGCTGTTGTGCTGAAAAACGGTGAGGAAGTGGACCGTTTCCAGACCTTCGTTGACCCGGAGCGTCCGCTGGAACGGAAAATCGTGGAGCTGACCGGCATCACCGACGAAATGCTTGTCGGCGCACCAAAAATCGAGGAAATCCTGCCCAGATTTCTGGACTTCATCGGCGACCGGGTTCTGGTCGCTCACAATTCCGACTTCGACACCGGCTTTATCCGCGCCGAGTGCCAGCGCCTTGGCTACGATTATCATTACACCGCGGCGGATACCCTGATTCTGTCTCAGAATCTGCTGCCCCAGCTGAACAAATTCAAGCTGAACATCGTCTCCAATGCCCTGAGCCTGCCCGACTTCAACCATCACCGGGCGGCGGACGACGCCATGACCTGCGGCCTCATCATGGCGAAGCTCATGGTCAAGCTGGAAGATGAGCATGACATCCACAACTTGCAGGCCATCAATCCCGCCATGACCCATCTGCGCTCCGGCGGCCGCATCACTGATCGGCAGGCAAGGCACATCATTATTTTTGCCAAGAACCAGATCGGTCTGCGCAACCTGTACCACCTGATTTCCGATTCCAATCTGCAATACTTCCGCCGGGTGCCCCGGATGCCCAAGTCCGACATTCTTAAGCTGCGGGAGGGGCTGATCATCGGTTCTGCCTGCGAAGCGGGCGAGCTGTTTCAGGCCATTCTCGACCGGAAAAGCGACGACGAGCTGAAGCGCATTGCGTCCTTTTACGACTTTCTGGAGATCCAGCCTCTGGCGAACAACCGCTTCATGCTGGCAAATGAAAAATACGAGGCCAAAACCGACGAAGACCTCCGGGAGTACAACCGGAAAATCGTCCGGCTGGGCGAGGAACTGGGCAAGCCGGTGGTCGCCACCGGAGACGTTCACTTCCTGAACCCAGAGGACGAGATTTTCCGTCACATTCTGCTGGCGACCAAGGGCTTCGACGACGCGGACAAGGATATGCCCCTGTACTTCCGGACAACGGACGATATGCTGCGGGAATTCTCCTATCTGGGAGAGGAAAAGGCCTGCGAGGTAGTCACCACCAACCCCAACCGCATCGCCGACATGTGCGAATCTCTGCGTCCCGTCCCCCACAATCTGTTCGCTCCCAAAATCGAAAACTCCGTGGAAGACCTGAAAAATCTTGTCTACACCAAATTCCACCGCCTTTACGGGGACAATCCCCCGGAGCTGATGGTAAAGCGCGTGGAGACGGAGCTGCATGACATCATCAACTGCCACTACGACGTGATCTACATGTCCGCCCAGAAGCTGGTGCAGAATTCGCTGGAGCATGGCTATCTGGTCGGCTCCCGTGGCTCTGTCGGCTCGTCCATCGTGGCCTACATGTCCGGCATCACCGAGGTCAACTCCTTCCCGCCCCACTACCGCTGCCCCAACCCGGAGTGCAAGTACACCACCTTCGACGTTCCCAAGGGCTACGGCTGCGGCGCGGATTTGCCGGACGCCGTCTGTCCCAAGTGCGGCACGAAGTTTGAAAAGGACGGCTTCAACATTCCCTTTGAGACCTTCCTTGGCTTCGGCGGCGACAAGGTTCCCGATATCGACCTGAACTTTTCCGGTGAATACCAGTCAAAAGCCCACGCTTACTGTATCGAAATGTTCGGAAAATCCCACGTTTTCCGTGCAGGCACCATCGGCACCGTGGCGGAAAAAACCGCCTTCGGCTATGTAAAAAAGTACCTGTCCGAACGTGGCAAGACTGCCTCCCGGGCAGAGGAAGCCCGTCTGGCAGCGGGCTGCGTAGGCGTCCGGCGCACCACCGGCCAGCACCCCGGCGGTCTGGTGGTCATCCCACAGGAAAACGAGATTTGGGACTTCTGCCCGGTGCAGCACCCGGCGGACGACCCTCAGGCCGACCAGATCACCACCCATTTTGAATACCACTCCATGGAGGAAAACCTTCTGAAGCTGGACATGCTGGGCCACGATGACCCCACCATGATCCGCATGATGGAGGACATGACCGGCATCGACGCCAAGACCATCCCGCTGGACGACAAGGACACCATGTCCATTTTCATCTCCTCCAAGGTGCTGGGCTACGAGGACGACAAGATTCTCGGCCCCACCGGCGCCGTCGCCATTCCGGAATTCAACACCCGTTTTACCCGGGGGATGCTGATGGACACCATGCCCACCCGGTTTGATACGCTGCTGCGTCTGTCCGGCTTCTCCCATGGCACCGACGTGTGGCTGGGCAACGCCAAGGACCTCATCATGAGCGGAACGGCCACCGTTCTGGAGACGGTGGCTGCCGTGACGACATCATGCTTTATCTGATCTCCTGCGGAATGCCGGAAAAGCGCTCCTTCAAGATCATGGAGGCCGTGCGAAAAGGCAGAGGTCTGCCCGAAGGCGCGGAGGAGGAAATGAAGGCCGCAGGCGTGCCGGAATGGTACATCGGTTCCTGCAAAAAGATCAAGTATCTGTTCCCCAAGGCCCACGCCGTGGCCTATGTTATGATGGCTTTCCGTATCGCATGGTTCAAGGTACATCATCCGCTGGCCTTCTACTCCGCCTATTTCTACCGCCGCAGTCAGAAGGGCGGCTTCGACGCGGTGCTGATGACCCACGGCAAGGATGCGGTGGTCGCCAACATCGACGCCATCGAGAACAACGAAAACGCCACGGACAAGGACGAAGATCTGCTGACCACGCTGGAGGTGGCCTACGAATACTACATCCGGGGCTTTGAATTTCTGCCCATCAGCATTTACGACAGCCACGCCACGAAATTCATCATCAAGGACGGCAAGCTGCTGCCCCCCTTCGTTGCGATCTCCGGCCTCGGCGAAAATGCGGCATGGGACTTGATGCGGGGTCGTGAGGGCAAAACCTTCCTGTCCGTGGAGGAAGTCGCCGCCGCCTGCCCCAAGGTGTCCAAGACCCACATTCAGATGCTCAGAGAGGCCGGTGCTTTCGGCGACCTGCCCGATACCAGTCAGGTCAGCTTCTTCTGACAGATAATCGGAGTGCTCATGCACTCCGATTACTGCTTGCAAATTTCAGAATTTTGTAATATAATATAAAAACAAAATCAGGGTGTATCTGAAAACTGGCGAAATGCCCAGCAGCGAGGAATTTTTGTCCTGGGCAAGCCATTTTTCCGCAGGAATACTTGCTGTATTTCAAGGGAAAATGGCGCGGCACAGGGCAAAAAGAGCCGCTGTCCGGGCGTTTTGACAGTGTTCAGATACACCCTATGTAAATGTCTTAATACACGTCCCTCTGGAGCAGTTCATCCAGCGCGTTGACGGCGGCTTCGGCATCGGGTCCGGAGGCGCTCAGGGTCACGGTAGTACCGGTCACGACACCCAGAGACATGATACCCAGCAAGCTTTTGGCGTTCATCCTGCGGCTGCCGGATTCCAGCCAGATGCTGCTTTCAAATTCGTTGGCCTTCTGTACGAAGTAGGTCGCCTGTCGGTTATGCAGGCCGGATTCACAACGAACCACCACTTCTTTATTGAACATTTCCATACACTCCTTTTCACCATATCCACGCGGATACGACGGGTCTAGGGTGCATCTGAAAGCTGGCGAAATGACCAACAGCGAGGGATTTTTGCCCTGGGCAAGCCATTTTTCCGCAGGAACACTTGCTGTATTTCAAGGGAAAATGGGGAAGCACAGGGCAAAAAGAGCCGCTGCTTGGGCGTTTTGGCAGTTTTCAGATACACCCTAAATATATGATAGCTATTTTTACCGAAAATGTCAACTGTTTTTCGTTCTTTTTTCACAATACCTTAAGAAAATCGAAAGAAAGCCGCCTCCTCGTATTGAGAAAAGTGTTTTTCATTCCCGATTTAACGGAATTCTGCTATGGTCACGCCGTCCTCGCCCTCGCCGTAGACGCCCAGACGGAAGCTCTTGATGAACTTATTCTTTTTCAAGGACTGCTGGACGGCGGCACGCAGTGCGCCGGTTCCCTTGCCGTGGATGATGCGGACGGTACTCAGGTTTGCCCGCATGGCTTCGTCCAGATACCGTTCCAGAACGCAGATGGCCTCCACCGTGTCCATGCCCCGCAGATCGACCTCTGTCGGCATGGCGGTCATTTTCATTTCCCGGCCGGAGTGGGCAGGATGGCCGCCCTTGGCCTTGTAGGGGTTTTCGTTTTCCAGAAGGTAAATTTCATCGGGCTTCGCAGTGAGCTTTAATATGCCTGCTTGCAGCTGATAGGTGCCGTCCTTGTTGATGGCAAGGACACTTGCCTTGGTTCCCAATTTCAGCAGCTCCACGGTATCCCCCACCAGAATGCCACGGGTGGGCTTGGGGCGCTCCTTCTTTGGCTGGGAGGCGCGGAGCTTGTCCTCCACCTCGTTGAGGTTCCGGCGCAGTTCGGCCTGACGTTGATTGATGCCGCTGACGTCGGCGCTGTCGGCCAGCTGCTTGCGCATGGCTTTCAGTTCCTCGGAAGCAATGTTTGCGGCGGCACGGGCTTCGTCGATGATGTGCTGGGCTTCCCGGCGGGCGGACTCCACGGCCTTTTCCTTTTCCTTGCGGAGCTGCTCCTGATATTCCTCGTTCTGCTGCTTGATCTTTGCCGTCTCCTGCTTCAGGCGCTCGGCTTCCTGACGGGCAAGCTCCATCTGCTGGCGCTGCTGCTCCAGCTGGGACAGCACGTCCTCAAAGTCCTTGTCGGACTTGTCCACAAGGTCGTCGGCTTCCTTCAGAATTTCCTCTGAAAGTCCCAGCTTCCGGGAAATGGCAAAGGCATTGGACTTGCCGGGAATGCCGATGAGCAGCTTGTAGGTGGGTCGAAGGGTCTCCACGTCGAACTCGCAGGAGGCGTTGATGACGCCCTTCGTGCGCATGGCGTAGAGCTTCAATTCGGCGTAATGGGTCGTCGCAACCACCCGGCTGCCCAGCTTCCGACAGAATTCGATGATGGCGGTAGCCAGCGCCGCGCCCTCCGCCGGGTCGGTGCCCGCGCCCAGCTCGTCGAACAGCACCAGCGTCCGGTCGTCGCACTGGGCGACCACGTCCACAATGGTGCGCATGTGGCTGGAAAAGGTGGACAGGCTCTGGGCGATAGACTGCTCGTCGCCGATGTCGGCGAGAATGGCGTCGAAGGTTGACAGAACGCTTCCGTCCCCGGCGGGGACATGCAGGCCGCACTCCGCCATCAGTGTCAGCAGACCCACGGTTTTCAGGGTGACGGTTTTGCCGCCGGTGTTGGGGCCTGTGATGATCATGGTATCGAAATCCGTACCCAGCCGCAGAGAGATCGGCACCACGGTTTTGGGGTCGATGAGCGGATGCCGCGCGTTACGCAGCTCCACCCTGCCTTGATCGTTCATAACGGGCGCCCATGCGCGCATCCGGTAGGCAAGCTTGGCCTTGGCAAAGATCACGTCCAGCTGCACCAGCATCCGGTAATTCAGGTCAATGGCTTCCCGGTAGCCAGCGGCCTCGCTGGACAGCTCCGCCAGAATCCGCTCGATTTCCTTCTTTTCCTTTAATTCCAGCTCCCGCAGGGCGTTGTTGGCGTTGACGGCGGACATCGGCTCCACAAAGTATGTAGAACCCGTGGCGGACACGTCATGCACCAGTCCGGGCACGTCGTTTTTGCACTCGCTTTTCACAGGAACCACGTACCGCCCCTGACGGATGGTGATGATCGGCTCCCGCAGGAATTTGGAATATGCCGGGGAAGAAATGACTTTTTGCAGGCTGTCCCGGATCTTCCCCGCCTGAATGCGCATATGGCGGCGGATGTCGGACAGCTCCGGGGAGGCGTTGTCCGCGATTTCTTCCTCGGAGAGAATCGCGCCGAAAATTTTGTCCTCTAAATATTTGTTAGGGCTGAGCGCCTGAAACAGGGCGTCCAGCACCGTCGCCTTGTCGTCCTCGGCGACATAGCCCTTGATATTCCGGGCGCAGCGGAGAATGCCCGCAATACGCAGCAGCTCCACGGGCTGCAAGCTGCCGCCCCGGTCTGCCCGCTCCAGAGACGCGGAACAGTCGGTCACGTCCCCGAAAACGGGGTTGCCCTTCCGGGTACACAGGTCGGAGGCCGCGGTGGTCTGATTCAGCATCAGCTCCACTTCCTCCAAGTCCGAAGAAGGCCGCAGCGACAGGCAGGCTTCCTTGCCGCCCTCGCTGCCGGCACATTCGGCAAGAAGCTGCAAAACCTGATCGAGTTCCAGTTTTCGCAGAGATTTTTCGTATAATTCTGACATGGTTTTCTCCTATATAAGTAACGATTTGTAGAAATCCAGTGTGGAAAAGCCCCGTTCCAGCTGGGTGGCGAGGTACGCCTCCGTCACCTCGGAAAGCTGCTGTAAGGTATCCTCCCCCGCCTGAAAGGAAAACAGCTTTTTGCTGTCGCAATAGCAGATGTAGCGCATGGCCTCCAACACGGAGGGCGGCACCGGCATCCGGATGCCGTTCGACTCAGGGCTTCGGCAATTCCGGCATTCCAGCATACCCGCCGACAGGTCGAACCGCTCCGGCGTCTGGCTGCCGCAGACATGGCAGCCGGTGAGGTCGGGGGTATAGCCGGACAGGCAGGCGGCGCGCAGCTCGAACACGGCCTTGACCTGACTTTCCGGAAGGTCGAGCTTGGAAAGGGCGTACAGGCAGTTGAGCAGCAGCGATTGCAGCTCCGGGTTCGGCATATCCTCCTGAGAAAGGACCTCCGAAACCTGTGCAAAATACGTACCCAGAGACAGCTTGGTCAAATCCCGGCGCAGGGGCGTAAACAGCTCGATGGACTGGGCTTCGTTGATGGTGTACTGTCCCCGGTATTCAAACAGCGTGAACTCCCCGTAGGCAAGCAGCTGGCACGGGGCGATCAGCGGACTGTTTTTCCGCCGCAGTCCCCGCGCCTTCACGGTCAGTCTGCCATGGCGGCGGGTCAGCATAGTCAGCAAGGCGTCCTTGTCATTGTAGTCCGTAACTCTCAGGACGATGCCCTGAATCGTCAAATACATGGGTTTCCTCCGATTTGTGCTTGCAGTACATGAGATACATTTCCGGTGCGCCGGTCTCGAGAAACAGCTGCCAGTAATCTGTAGCGTTCATAGACATCCCTCCTGAAGGTAGGGTTTGCCGCACTTTGGGAATTTACCACTGGAAATTATTCGCTGTAGCCGAAGTTGCGCACCAGAAAGTCACTGTCCCGCCAGTTTTCCTTCACCTTGACCCAGGTGGTCAGGAACACCTTCGTTCCCATGAATTTTTCGCAGTCAGCCCGCGCCATGGAGGATATCTTTTTCAGCATGGCACCGTTTTTGCCGATGATGATGCCCTTGTGGCTGGCCTTTTCGCAGTAGATGGTGGCGTCAATGTCGATGATGCCGCTGTCCCGCTCGGAGAATTTTGTAATTTCCACGGCGGTTCCGTGGGGAACCTCCCGGTCAAGGCACCACAGCAGCTTTTCCCGGATGATCTCCGCCATTACCTGCCGCTCGGGCTGGTCGGTGGTCACGTCCTCCGGGAACAGGAAGGGGCTTTCTTCGGCGTATTTGCCGCAGGTTTCCAGCAGATCCTCCACCCCGTCGCCGGTTTTGGCGGAAATGGGGATGATGGCGTCAAAGGCCGCTGCCTGAGAATAGACGGCGATGACCTCCAGAAGGGCGTCCTTTTCCACGGTGTCGATTTTGTTGATGGCAAGAATGGCAGGGCAATGGCTGCTCTTGATCTTGTCGATCAGCCCTTCCTCCTGCGGCCCGATGGACGCGATCGGCTCCACCACGAGGATGGTCAAATCCACGTCGGAAATGGATTCTCTCGCGACATTTACCATGTAATCGCCCAGCTTCGTTCTCGCCCGGTGGTAGCCGGGGGTATCCACGAACACGAACTGAGTGTCGCCCCTCGTCACGATGCCGCAGATGCGGTTGCGGGTGGTCTGGGGCTTGTTGGATACGATGGCGATCTTCTCGCCCACCAGATAATTGGTCAGGGTGGACTTGCCCACGTTGGGGCGTCCGGCAATGGTGATCATAGCGGATTTCGTTTTCATTTTCTTTTCTCCTCAGTCCCGGCTCATGTTGGGGATGGACGCGGCAATGGCTTCCTCCCTGCCGCGCATTTTCTTCTTTTCCTCGCCCTCGTCCAGATGGTCATAGCCCAGCAGATGGAGCATGGAGTGGATGGTGAGATACCCCACCTCCCGGCGGGTGGAATGGCCGAACTCTTTGGCCTGCGCGATCGCCCGTTCCAGAGAAATGCACATATCCCCCAGCGGCACCAGTCCGGTCTCCGGGTCCTGAAAGTCCGTCCAGTCCGTGGGCGGTTCCCCGGCGATGAGCTGGAACATGGGGAAGCTCAGCACGTCCGTAGGCTTGTCCATGTGGCGGCTCTCCCGGTTGACCACCTGAATGCCTGCGTCATCCGTCACAAGGACGTTGATCTCGCAGGGGACATTGATACCCTCTGCGTCCAGAACCGCGTTGATGCAGGTGCGGATGATGCTTTTGATGGCAAATTTTTGCAGGCTCAGCTGCTCAAATACGATGTTGATTTTATGTCTCATGTCAATTCTTCCTCTGATGGTAACGGCCCTGAATCTGACGGGTCGGTTTTTTGACTTCCTTTTTCTGAGCGGAGCGCTCGTAAGCGCTGATGATCTCCTGCACCAGGGCGTGGCGCACCACGTCCGCGGCGGTCAGGCGGCAGATGGCAATGTCCTTCACCCCGTCCAGCACCCGCACGGCGTCCTTCAGGCCGGAAACCTTGTCGTCCGGCAGGTCAATCTGGGTCACGTCTCCCGTAACAACCACCTTTGAGCCGAAGCCCATACGCGTCAGAAACATTTTCATCTGTTCGCGCGTCGTGTTCTGCGCCTCGTCCAATATGATAAACGAATTGTCCAGCGTTCTTCCTCTCATGTAAGCGAGCGGAACCACCTCGATTACTTCCTTTTCTTTCAGTCTGAGAGCCGCATCTCTTCCGAGCACGTCGTAGAGCGCATCGTAGAGCGGTCTTAAATACGGGTCAACCTTATCCTGCAGGTCGCCCGGCAGGAAGCCGAGCCTTTCTCCCGCCTCAACCGCAGGCCTTGCAAGAATGATTTTCTGGACTTCTTTGTTCTTATATGCGTTTATTGCCATTGCAACCGCAATATAGGTCTTGCCGGTTCCCGCGGGCCCCACACCAAACACGATGTCTTTGTTTCTTATGCTGTTTACATAGTTCTTCTGCCCGAGTGTTTTCGGCTTCAGCGGTTTCCCTTTGTGCGTAAAGCAGATAACATCCTTGTTTACCCTGCTCTCCTTGTAGGAAATCCCCTCTTCGCTGAGTGAAATGATGTATTGAACCTTTTGTTTGTCCAAAACCTCTCCTGCGTCAATCGCGCCCATAAGTTCATCGAGAATTCGCGATGCCTTATCGATTGCCTCCTCACTCTCTGCTTTGATGATCAGCTCATCATCCCGCTGAATGATGTCCGCGCTCGTTACCTCTCTTATATAGTCAAGGTTGACATCCAGATTCCCGAAAAGTTCCCGTCTGTCAATCCCCTCTCTTATCCGAAATTTTTTGTCCAACTGCCGTCTCCTGTTCTTTGGTTATTTCGCGGCGCACCTCGATGGTCACACCTATTTCTATTATATTTTCTTTTGCGCTAAAATTCAAACTTTTATTTATAATTTCTGCGTTTTCAGGCAGATTTTCTTTCATCCAAAGGCGTATCTGCTGGTCGGCCTTGGCTTTTATCTGCTCCGGCGTGCGTTCCTGCTTGTTTGCGATTATAATTTTGTCGGAAGAGCTGCTCTGCGGCTCCTGTAGATGTGCGGGCTCCTCGTAGCGTTCCTGCGCGAAATTCAGGCGGTAAGGAACTCTTGCCCACACCTGTCCGCTTGCTTTGACATAATATCGGTCGGGGTCGTTTTCTTCGAATGTTGTCGGTTCGATCGGAATTTCACCACCAATCAAAATCTGTCCTTTTTTTACATAATCGCCCGGCTCCACGCGTGCCTCACCCCAAAGCGGCTGGACGCTTTCTATGTATCCGTTCTCTTCCGCGACCAAATCGGTATAGCTGATTTTCTCGCCGCTTTCGTCTGTATTTTTATCGCCTTCTGCCGCGGCGCTATCTCTGAGGTCATCAGTTTCCGCTATATCAAGATATACCACTGTTCCGTCATAAACAAGCTTCACCCATGTCACTTGCGGGAATGTAGCATAAATATCGGCTTTTGCTTTCCCCCAGTTTATCGACGGCAGGTAAACGCCTTCATAGATTCCGGCTTCGTTCAGGCACTGCCTGAGGCACTGCTCCGGAATTGCTTTATAGCCGTCTACCACAATCTGCGCGACAAACACGGATTGAAAAAAAACGATGGATGCAGCCAGCAGGATTCCGGCAATCAGAAGCGGTTCTTTTCTTATCTTTGACACTTTCGTCTGCGGACCGGCTTCT
>ENA-ORPK01002398-ORPK01002398.1-human-gut-metagenome-genome-assembly--contig:-NODE-2398-length-12946-cov-3.583585_pt1 | contig 12946 bp, 13 predicted proteins | sample MGYA00242139_ERZ509068 | MGnify/ENA primary metagenome ERZ509068 (study PRJEB26280, sample SAMEA2338687) | human gut metagenome | biome: human gut; feature: human-associated habitat; material: faeces... | reverse complement strand
CCGCATAAATTTGATCCATAGCCAGCCTCCTTCTCGGCAGGAGAAAGGCTCCTGCGCTTGGTTAGTGCATGGTATGTCCCCGGTGGAGGGTTTAGAACCGGGCTTTGGACGATTGCTCTCCCCCATACGGATATGCCGCGTTTTTCATGGGACAAATACCGGGATTTTATGAAAAAACCATTTGACAAATGACGCAAAAGCCTATATAATATCTAGGCACGACTGTGAGAAGGGGGAAAAGTATGCTGCTGGGGCTTTCCAAAATCATTGACAGTCCGGGCGCGTCAGTCACCTTTTCCACAACCGTTGACCTGAGTGATCTTTGTTACGGTGTCAGCTACCCTGTGTCCGAGCCGGTCGCGGCAGAGGGCACGGTGCGGAACACCGCGGGTGTTCTCGTGATGACCGGTGAGATCTCCACCTGCATCCACGGCACCTGCGACCGATGCGCCAGAGATTTTAGCCGGGAAGTCCGCTTCCCCATCGATGTGGTTCTGGTGACGGAATTGGCCGACGAAGAGAACGAAGACGAGTGGGTATTCCCTCTGGAGGGAGACAGCGCCGATCTGGACGATATTGTACGGACGGTTTTCGTCCTGAGTCTGGATTCCAAGCTGCTGTGCAAGGAGGACTGCAAAGGCATTTGCCAGCGCTGCGGCAAAAACCTGAACGACGGCCCCTGCAGCTGCCAGAAGGAGCTTGATCCCCGATTTGCTGCTTTGAAGCAGCTTCTTGAGAAGTAAGTCCAAAATGAATGCTGTAAAAAGCAGTTTGACCAAGGAGGTGTCACCATGGCTGTTCCTAAGTGTAAAGTGTCCAAGGCCCGCCGCGATAAGCGCCGTGGCTCCAACTGGAAGCTGTCCGCTCCCAGCGTAGCGGTTTGCCCCAAGTGCGGCGAGCCCGTCATGCCCCACAGAGCCTGCAAGGCTTGCGGTACCTACAATGGCCGTCAGGTCGTGGCTGTCGAGGCTGAGTAAGCCAAAAAGCGGAAAGCAGAGGAAGGTGCGTCGCGCCTTCCTCTTTTTCCATGCTATTTTGCGTGTTCCAAAAGCAATATTCACCAAAATCGCTCTGTTAAATTTGTATGAATCCACTTTTTTGCATTGCTTTTACAGGAAAGATGTGTCATAATAAACTGGATAATCCGTCATATGGAAAGGAAGTGTTACCATGGCAAAACCTCTGGTCGCCATTGTCGGGCGGCCCAATGTGGGCAAATCCATGCTTTTCAATAAACTCACAGGGCAGCGCACCTCCATCGTAGAGGACACCCCCGGCGTCACCCGGGACAGAATTTACGGCAGCTGCGAATGGTGCGGGCGCACCTTCTCTCTGGTGGACACCGGCGGCATCGAGCCGGGTACGGACAGCGAGATGCTCAAATTCATGCGCCGTCAGGCGGAGATCGGCATTGAGCTGGCCGACGCCATCATCATGGTGGTAGACGTGCATTCCGGCGTCACCGCCGCCGATCAGGACGTAGCAACCATGCTGCGCAAATCCGGCAAGCCCATTGCGCTCGCCGTGAACAAGTGCGACTCCGTCGGCCCTGTGAATCCCGATGTGTACGAGTTTTACAGTCTCGGCATCGGCGACCTGTTTGAGACCTCCGCCATCCACGGCCACGGTACCGGCGATCTGCTGGACTGGGTTCTGGAAAACATCCCGGAGGATTCCGGCGAGGAGGAGGACAGCGACGTTATCAAGGTCGCCATCGTGGGCAAGCCCAACGTAGGCAAGTCCAGCCTGTTAAACCGTATCCTCGGCGAGGAACGGGTCATCGTCTCCGACGTGGCCGGCACCACCCGGGACGCCATCGACTCCTATTTTGAAAACGAAACCGGAAAATACTGCTTCATCGACACCGCCGGTATGCGCCGGAAAAGCAAGGTGGACGATGCCATCGAGAGATATTCCAACATGCGCTCCATCAGCGCCATCGACCGGGCGGACGTGTGCCTGATCCTCATTGACGCCAACGACGGCGTCACCGAGCAGGACACCAAGATCGCCGGTCTTGTCCACGAGGCGGGCAAAGCCGCCGTCATCGTGGTCAACAAGTGGGACGCGGTGGAGAACAAGGAAACCAACACCATGCGGGATATGGAGGCGAAGGTTCGTCAGGGCCTCAGCTACATGCTCTACGCCCCGGTGCTGTTCCTCTCCGCTCTCACCGGCCAGCGGGTGGACAGGCTCTTTCAGGTCATTCAGGACGTTCACGCCCAGAATACCAGCCGCATCACCACCGGCGCGCTGAACAGCGTCCTCGCCGACGCCACCGCCCGGGTGCAGCCGCCTACGGATAAGGGTCGCCGCCTGAAGATTTTCTACATGACCCAGGCCAGCACCAAGCCGCCCCATTTCGTCATTTTCTGCAACGACGCCCGGCTGTTCCATTTCTCCTATCAGCGCTATCTGGAAAACCAGATCCGGGAGGTCTTCGGCTTGAACGGTACCCCCATCCGCATCACCATCCGGCAGCGGGGCGACAAGGAGGACGAATGATGCTCTCAAGAATCCTCATTACCGCTCTTGTCTCCTATTTTCTCGGCAACCACAACGGCGCCATCTGTGTCAGCGCCATGCTTCACGACGACGTGCGCAGCCATGGCAGCGGCAACGCGGGGCTGACCAATTTCATCCGCAGCTACGGCGCGGGGCGCTCCGCGATGGTCATTGCCATTGACGTCGGCAAAGCCGTCCTCGCCTGTCTGCTGGGCGCTCTTGTGTTCGAGCCTTACGGTCTGCGTCTGGAGGGGATGACCCTTGCAGGTGTCTGTGTAATGCTGGGGCATGATTTCCCCGCCTTACAGGGCTTCCGGGGCGGCAAGGGCATTTTAAGCGGCTGGTTCATTGCGTGGACGATCGACTGGCGCATCGGGCTGCTCATCGGCGTTGTTTTCTTCGTGACCTATCTCATCACGAAGTACGTCTCTCTGGGCAGCGTGCTGGCCTCCATCACCTTTGCCGTGGGCTTTGCCGTCTTTCAGCATGACCACGTGTACGTCATGGCCGGGGGCATTTTCATGGGTGCGCTGTGCGTGTTCATGCACCGGGCAAATATCCTCCGCCTGATTCATGGCGAGGAACGGAAAACGAATCTCTTTGGGAAAGGAAGCAAATCATGAAAGCAGCAGTAGTTGGCAGCGGCGCCTGGGGTACCGCTTTGGCCGTCCGTCTGTGCAAAAACGGTCACGACGTGACCATGTGGACGTACGAAAAGGACAAGATTCCGGAAATGCTGGAAACCCATCACAATCCCCGCCTTCCCGCGGCGGTATTGCCGGAAGCCTTAAAAATCAGCGGCGATTACGATTGCGTCAGGGGCTGCAAGCTGGTGGTCATGGCAACGCCCTCCTTCCCCCTGCGCGCCGTCAGCCGGGGTGTGGCTCCCTATATTGACGAAGATGCCGTGGTGGTCTCCGTCACCAAGGGCTTGGAGCAGGGCACCCATCTGCGCATGAGTCAGGTGGTCGCGCAGGAGACCGGCAAGAACGTCGTCGCCCTCACCGGCCCCAGCCACGCCGAGGAGGTCTGCATCAATCTTCCTACCGGTCTGCTGGCTGCCAGCACCGATCAGGCGCTTGCGGAATTCGTGCAGGACGCCTTCATGGCGGACACCCTTCGGGTGTACACCAGCCCCGACCCTGTGGGCGCGGAGCTGGGTGCGGCGCTGAAAAACGTCATTGCCCTGTGCGCCGGTATCACCGACGGTCTGGGCTTCGGGGACAACGCCAAGGCAATGCTGATGACCCGGGGTCTGACGGAAACCGCCCGTCTGGGCGTGGCGCTGGGTGCGAAAAAGGAGACCTTCGCCGGGCTTGCCGGTGTGGGCGACCTGATCGTCACCTGCACCTCCATGCACTCCCGCAATCGCCGGGCAGGCATTCTCATCGGTCAGGGCAAAGACCCCCAGGCCGCCATGAAGGAGGTCGGCGCGGTGGTGGAGGGCTATTATGCCGCCAAATCCGCCTATGAGCTGGGCAAGGCAAAGGGCATCGACATGCCCATCACCGACGCCGCCTACAAGGTGCTCTACGAAGGCGCAGACGTGAAGGACGCCGTTCAGGCGCTTCTCTCCCGCCAGCGCAAATCCGAGTCCGAGGACGCAGGCTGGCAATAACTGCATACGGAAAATGGCATCCCTCTGGGATGCCATTTTGCCTGTCGAAAAGGGTATGCGGCCTTGCTATCGGGTTTCGTGTGTGCTATACTGAATGTCAGTTCAATAAATCGGAATTTGTAAGGAACAGTAAACTTAAATTTATTCTCTTGGAGTCTGTTTTTAGAGAAATTAAAATATGTTACAGGTTTTTCCCACAGGGTAAAGATATGTGTGACATGTTGCTTTTGTTAAAAAAGCGGAGATTCGTACAAAAGGTGGAAATGGTATGATGGATAAATACAAAATACTTAATCGGGATGCTATTAAGTATATTGCTATGTTTTTAATGTTGTTGAATCATATATCAACGATTTTTATGAAGTCAGGAAAATTATGGTCAGAGCTTTTTATAGATTTGGGATATTTTACAGCAATTGTAATGTGTTACTTTCTTGTTGAAGGATATCAATATACGCATTCAAAAAAGAACTATGCAATCAGATTGTTAATTTTTGCTTTGATCTCTGAATTTCCATATTGTTTTGCTTTTACGGAAAGTGGAATATTGGAATTTCAAGGACTTAATATGCTATTTACCCTATTAATTTGTTTTTGTATTCTGACTGTAGTTGAAAAAGTGTCAAATATAGTTTTAAAAATCATCTGTGTGTTAGGGTTGATTCTGCTCTCTCTGATTTCGGACTGGGCATTATTAGCACCTATATTTACATTGTTATTTATTTGGAGTCGTAATTCAGAAATTAAAATCAAATATGCATTTGCTGTTTCAATGTTGTTATTTGGAACTTTCAATTTCTTAGGCGGTATTGGAAGATTTTCTATAAAAACAAATATAATTTATGCAATAGGAAGTATGCTGGGTATTGCACTTGCCGGAATTGCAATCATATATTTTTATAATGGCAAACGAATGAATAAAGGAAAGAAATTCTCTAAGTGGTTCTTTTATTTCTTCTATCCTGTACACCTATTTATATTAGGATTGATCAGAGTTTGTTTTTTCTGATATTTTCAAAAGCTGACCGTTTTTCCCTTACACCTTTCCTCCGCAAGCCCTTTGAAATACGCCAAATGGCATCCCCCTCCGGGATGCCATTTTCATATTTTCACGTTGGGGAAATACTGCTCCGCAAAGTCCACCTTTTCCACCTGAAAGGACTTGCCGTTGAGATAGGCCAGAGACCCGGCGTCCGTGGTGAAGGTGAAGGTCAGCTTGTAGGAATACAGCGCCTGATAGTTCCGGTCGAAGCGCTTGTCCAGCTTGCCATACTTGCCGTCCCCCAGCAGGGGGTGTCCCGCGTGGGCAAACTGGGCGCGAATCTGATGCGTGCGGCCGGTGATCAGCTCGCACTCTACAAGTGAAAGCCCCGCCGCAGTTGCGAGGGTTTTGTAATTGGTCTGGCAGGTTTTGCTGCCGGGCTGGGGTGTGTCCGTGACGTACACCCGGTTTTTCTGGGCGTCCTTGAAGAGATACCCTTTCAGGCTCCCCTCTCCGGGCTTGGGCGTCCCTTCCACAATGGCCAGATATCGCTTGTCGATCTCCCGATCCTTGATCTTCTGGTTCATCACCCGCAGGGCTTCCGCCGTCTTGGCTGCAATCACAATGCCCCCGGTGTTCCGGTCAATCCGGTTGCACAGCGCCGGGGTGAAGGCGTTTTCCTCCCGGGGACGCCACTCCCGCTTCTGGTACAGGTAAGATTGAATGTGGTCGATCAGGGTGCGGCCGTACTCCGCGCCGTCATGGGGATGCACCGCAAGGCCGGGGCGCTTGTCCACAAGCAGAATGTTTTCGTCCTCGTAGACAATGTTCAGCTTGGGCGTCGCCACGGTGAGATAGGCGTTGTCCTCCCGGGGCTTGTCAAAAAACTCGTCGTTGATATACAGCTGCAAGACGTCGCCCTCTTGCAGCCGGGTGTCCCGGTCGATGCGCTTGCCGTTGCACTTGATGCGCTTGATGCGGATATATTTCTGCGCCAGGGATGCCGGAAGCAGCGGAACTGCCTTCGCAAGAAAACGATCTAAGCGCTGACCTGCGTCGTTCTGGCCGATGGTAAACTCTTTCATGTGTTTCTTCCCATGTTTTCGTCGAAATGTTGGTTGACCTGCTCCGTGAACTCCAGCGCGGCGTTGTAGCCGAGCTTTTTCTGACGGTTGTTCATGGCCGCCACCTCCAGAATCATGGCAAGGTTCCGCCCCGGGGTGATGGGGATGGTGTTCATGGGAACCTTGACCCCCAGCAGCTCCATGTACTGCTCCTCCAGACCCAGCCGGTCATAGACCTCCTGGGTGTTCCATGGAACGATGTTCACGATCAGGTTGATCTCGTTTTCCGTGCGGACGGCGCCCATGCCGAACAGCTTCGCCACGTTGACGATGCCGATGCCCCGCAGCTCGATGTAATTGCGGATCAGCTTGGGAGCGGTGCCCACCAGCGAGTTTGTGGAGACCTTGCGGATTTCCACGGCGTCGTCGGCGATCAGCCGGTGGCCGCGCTTGAGCAGCTCCACGGCGGCCTCACTTTTGCCGATGCCGCTGTCGCCGATCAGGAGAATGCCCTCGCCGTAGACCTCCACCAGCACGCCGTGGCGGGTGATCCGGGGCGCCAGCGCGGCTTTCAGGTAGGTGATGATGGTGGAAACGATGGTGCTGGTGGCTTCCTTGGTGCGCAGGACGGTAACATTGTGCTTCTGCGCCATCTGGAGGCACTCGGCGTGGGGCGGGATGTCCCGGGCGATGAGCAGCGCCGGGAATTTGTAGGAAAACAGCCGGTCGAAGATCGCTCCCCGCTCCTTGGGCTGCAATTTGTCCACGTAGCTCATCTCCACATTGCCCATGACCTGCAGACGCATAGGCTCATAATGGTCAAAGTAGCCCGCCAGCTGAAGGCCGGGTCTTGCCACGTCCTCAACGGTGATGCGGATGGCGTCAAAATCCGTGGACGCGTAGGTGACTTCCAGATTAAATTCCTTTACCAGCGTTTTCAGCGGCACACTGTATGTATCCGTCATGGTTTTCACCCCGAAAGCAAGCTTTTCCCCACCATTATACCCGTACGGGGCGGGAATATCAATACATTTCAAAAAAACAAATTATTTTGAAAAAAACACTTGCATTTTACCGCGAAATCTGATATCATATCTAAGCGCCTGTGAATTGGCGTATTTATCGAGTCATTATCGGATGGGAGGTGCTAGAAAATGGCTAAGTGTGATTTTTGTGGTAAGGGCGTAACCTTCGGTATCAAGGTCTCTCACTCCCACAGACGTTCCAACCGTGCATGGAAGCCCAACGTGAAGCGCGTCAAGGCTGTCGTTAACGGGACCCCCTGCCATGTGTACGCTTGTACCAGATGCCTCCGCTCCAACAAGGTTGAGCGCGCCGTCTGATTATCCTGGCATATAAATCCGCCGCTGATTTTTCAGCGGCGTTTTTATTTTGTCTTCCTTTATACGAATCAAGGCTTCCCCTCCGGGGGAAGCCTTGATTGTTTCACCATATCAAATTTTACAGCAGCGCCATCACAGCGTCGGCGTACTGGGCGGCAGTGGCCGCGGTGCCGTCGCTCTTGACCTCAACTTTGCACTCCGCCATGGCCTTTTCCAGACGCGCGGCAGCATCGGCGCGGCAGATGTGGCGAAGCAGCATGGCGGCAGCCTTGATGATGCTGGCCGGGTTGGCGTAATCCCCCATGCCCCGCTCGATCATCCGGGGGGCGGAGCCGTGGATCGCCTCGAACATGGCATAGCGGTCGCCCACGTTGGCGCTGCCCGCCGTACCCACGCCGCCCTGAATCTGGGCAGCCTCGTCGGTGATGATATCGCCGTAGAGGTTGGGCAGCAGCACCACCTGGAACTGCTCCCGCAGCGGCTCTTTCAGCAGATTCGCCGTCATGATGTCGATGTAGTAATCGTCCACGGTGATGCCGGGATAGTCGGCAGCGACCTCATGGCAGATGGCAGTGAATTTTCCGTCGGTCTTCTTCATGATGTTGGCCTTGGTGACCACCGCCACGTGGGTCTTGCCGTTGTTTTTTGCGTAGTCAAAGGCGGCTCTGGCAATGCGGCGGGTGCCCAGATCGGTAGTCACCTTGAAGTCCACCGCCATGCCGGGCAGCTCCACGCCCCGGCTGCCCAGAACGTACTCGCCCTCGGTATTTTCCCGGAAGAACATCCAGTCGATGTTCTTTTCGGGGATGCACACGGGACGGCAGTTGGCATACAGATCCAGCTCCCGGCGCATGGCCACGTTGGCGCTCTCCATCTTGCCGCCCATGGGGGTGGTGGTGGGGCCCTTCAGCAGCACGTCGCAGGTCTTGATCTCCGCCAGAACGTCGTCGGGAATGGCCTTGCCGCAGGCCATGCGGTTCTCAATGGTCAGTCCCTCGATCTGCTTGATGACGATGGAACCCGCCGCGATCTCCTCCGCCAGCAGCTTTTCCAGCACACGGGTGGCCTGCGCCGTGATGACGGGGCCGCTGCCGTCGCCGTCAATGACGCCGATGGTAACCTGCTTCTTGGTGGAAAAATCCGTCTTTTCCCCGTTCATGTTCCGGATTCGCTCCAGCTGCTCCTCCAGCAGCTTCTGAAACGCCTCACAGGCAAGTGTAATTTCCTTCATTATTGTCCGCCCTCCTTTGTGTAGTTCAGCAGTCCGCCTGCCATCAGAATCGCCCTTTGACGCTCCGTCAGGGCGCAGTTTACATAAAACTTGAAGCCATCACCAGCAGTGACCGCGAGTCTCCCCTGCTCCATGCCGCTGGCAATGTCCGAAATGGTCAGAACAGCGTCCTGATTCAGCTTGTCGTAGTCCTCCGGGTTTTCAAAGGTCACCGGCAGAATGCCCGCGTTGATCAGGTTCGCCACATGGATTCTGGCGAAGGACTTGGCGATGACGCACCGGATGCCCAAGTACATGGGCACCAGCGCCGCGTGCTCCCGGGAGGAACCCTGCCCGTAGTTGCTGCCGCCCACGACGATGCCGTCTCCCGCCGCTTTGGCTCTCTCGGCAAAGGTGGGATCGCAGACCTCGAAGCAGAACTTGCTCAGGTAAGGGATGTTCGACCGATAGGGCAGGATCTTCGCGCCGGCAGGCATGATGTGGTCGGTGGTGATGTTGTCGCCCACTTTCAGCACCAGCTTCGCCGTCAGGCTGTCGGCAAAGGGCTTGCTCTTGGGGAATTCCTTGATATTGGGGCCGCGAAGCACTTCGGCGTCCGCCGCCTTGTCCGCGGGGAGAGGCGGCAGCACGGCGGAGTCGTTCACAAGGAATTTCTCCGGCATGGTCACGTGCAGGGGCTGGTCAATGGTGGTCGGGTCGGTGATGTACCCCGTCAGGGCAGAGGCCACGGCGGTTTCGGGGGAAACCAGATACACCTGCCCGTCCCGTGTTCCGGAACGGCCCAGGAAATTCCGGTTGAAGGTTCTCAGGGAAACGCCGCCGGAATTGGGGGAGAAGCCCATGCCGATGCAGGGGCCGCAGGCGCATTCCAGCACCCGCGCGCCGCTGTATACCGGCGCGGCAGGTACGTTGTCTGCCTGCGGCGCTCCGCCGTGCACCTCCCGCAGTATCTCGTCCACGGAATATGCCTCCGGCTCCGGCGCTGCCGGTGCCTTTGTGACCGGCGTCTCCTCCGCAGGTGCCGGGGATATCTCCTCTGCCGCCGGCGTCTCCTCCGGCGCAGGTGCCGCTTCCGCCGCCGTTGCCTCCGTCTCCGGCGTCTCCTGTTCCTCCCGGGTGCCGTGGCGCAGCAGCAGACCCATCCGTGGCACCTTGGGCAGCTCCGGCAGCTCCAGCAGTGTGCCCAGGCTCTCCTGCTCCATCTGGGTGATGTTCTCCAGCTTCTTTTGCAGCTCATAGTCCGCGTACTCCACGGCGATCAGATATGCCGCCACTGCGAACATGGACAGTATCCACAGCATCAGGGTGAACACCTTGTTCCCCCCCGCCAGAAACATCAGCAGCATCAATCCCAGCGTCACCGCCAGCAGCATCCGCATACCGACGCGTATCCGCCGCCGGTTGTTCCGGTGCAGGGTGCTGACCTCCTCCAGCAGGCGGTCATACAGCTCCTGATAGTCCCGTTCTCTTGTCATCGGTCAACACCTCCTTTCACAGCAGCTCCGTCTCCTCCAGCTTCTCCTCCATAAAGTGGTTCAGTCCCATGAAGGGCCGCCGCACCAGCAGGCCGATCAGCAGCGCCGCCGCGGCGAACAGCAGCAGGAAACCGATCTGCTGCCAGTAGTAATTCCCGTACATCCCGCAGATGCACTCGCGCATGGCGTCGATGGCGTAGGGGAAGGGGAAGAAGAGATAGATCTTGCTGAATATATCCGGCAGGATCTCGATCGGGTAGGAGCCGGAGGAGCCTGCGACCTGCATGACGACGATGACGATTACGATCGCCTTGCCGATATCGCCGAAGGCCAGCGCCAGCGAATAGATCAGCGCGTTAAAGACAAAGCTCGTGACCGCCGCGGCCGCCCAGAACAGCCACGGGTTCTCGACCTGACAGTTAAGCAGATATATGTCGCCCAGAACGATGACCGCCGCCTGAGCCTGGCCGAGGAAGAAAAACAGCAGGAATTTTCCCCAGTACTTCTGCCCCTCGGTGACGTTGCGCAGTCCCCTGGGATCGGCCTCGACCTTGAGGATGGCAACAAGGATAACTCCGCCCACCCAAATCGCCAGAGTGGAATAAAACGGCGTCATTGCGTCGCCGTAGCTTGCGGTGGGGTATATCGTCTCCTCGGAGACCTTGACGGGCTCGGAGAGGAATTCCGCATATTTTTCGGCGTTGCCGTTTAAAACGGTTATGAGCGATTGCAGCCGCTCATCGGCCGTGCCCTCGTTTATCTTGACAAGCAGCTCGTCGCAGGCGCTAGCCACGCGCTCCATGAGCGATTGCAGTCTCGTCATGGACGAGGAGACATATTTGAGCGTATCGCCCGCAGACGAAACAACGGGCGCGATATCGTCAAGCGTTATGCCGAGGCTCGAGATGAGCGGGCTCATCATGTTCAGCGTGCTCGAGAGATTCGTGAGGTTCTGCCAGTTGCCGTCGGCGTCCTCATACAGGATCGAGCTCGAGAGTGAGACCGTAAAGTCCGAGAGCTGCACGTCCAGATCCGTGGACAGGCAGTTTTTCACGTAGTATGCGAAGATGCACAAAAACAAAAGCCCCGTGACGAGCAGGATCAAAAAGATCGTGCCGATCACACGCAGGATCGTGCCCGCGACGCTGACGGTCGCGTCCGCAGCCTGTGCCGCGCGTGGGGCGGATGCCGGTTTCGGTCGTTTTGCCATAGGCAATGGCCACCTCCCTGAGAATACATGTAAGCGGGGGAAACAGCGGGTCAGAGACCCGGTCAAAGTCCAGCGCATAAAAACGGTTAAATGATATTATAACACACTCTGTCAACACCGGATAGCCCTTCGCGCATTTTTGTCCGGCGCGTATGGTTTGCGCGCACATTGGGCAAACTTTCCGGTGAAAGGAGCGTGGCATATGAAACGAACGCTGGCACTGACAGTCGTGACGGCGCTGTGCGCCGTGTCGCCCTTCGCCGCAGGCGCGGCGATCTCTTCCCTGCAGCAGCCGGACGCACCGGTCACCTCGTATGACGGTGCACAGGCGGAATTTGTTCTGCGCGATTATGAGGGGTATGTGAGCGTGTTCGCCCCCGGCGGCGACCGCAAGCCCCTGCAGGTGACCGGCATCGAGACCGCCGGACTGCGCCGCACCGACCGCGAACTGCTGCGCGGCGGCATCACCGTCGGCAGTCAGGAGCAACTTTTGCTGCTGCTGGAGGATCTGGGGTCGTAAAAGGACTTGATTTTACGCGCCGGATGGGGTACACTGAAACCAGAACACGATCACAACTGGAGGACACCCCGATGAGTGAAGCATTCGGCAGCGATTATCTGACGATCGAGGACGAGGAAGGCAACGAGTTCGAGCTGGAAGTGCTCGACGAGTTTGAGCTCGACGGACAGAGTTATCTCGCGGCGCTCCCCGCCGACATGGACGAGGACGACCCCGATTTCGGCATCATCCTGCTCAAGATCATGGAGGAAAACGGTGAGGAGCTCTTCGGCTCCATCGACGATGACGACGAGCTGGACAAGGTGTACAATTACTATATGCAGGAGATCTTCGCCGACGAGGACGAGGATTCTGACGACGGCGCGGAGGAATAAGTTCCCGCGCGGCGCATAGCATGGGAATAAGTCCTGCTGTGTGCGTGGAGCACGATCGGGTGCTCGGAGCCCATTTAAACCCACATCTCTGATAAGGGATGCCAGAACTTCCGCTGCGGATTGCAGGCCTCCCGGCCGGCTGAAAGATGCCGGTTGGACGTTGGAAGCAGAGAAACAGCAGAGAGGCGACCCACCTGCCTTCTTGTGCAGGTTGTAACTGGGCTCACACGGCATTGGCGGGCTGGCCGGCAGCGAAAGCTGCCGGCTTTTTTCTTGCCCAAAAGGGCAAGAAAAAAGCCGGATCTTATCCGAGGCGGATGAGGTAGAAAGGCCGCGCCACCTTCTCCATGAGGGAAAGGCTTAAAAAATGCGCGGCGCAATCCATTGACAACCTCTCCCGCCGGGCTTATCATAACCGCGGCGGCACGCGCTGCGTGCCGAATCCCACACAGACGAAAGGAAATCCGCCATGCTCCGCTTCCAGAATGATTACTCCGAGGGCGCCCACCCGAACGTGCTGCGCGCCCTGTGCGATACAAATCTCAGCTCCACGCCGGGCTACGGGCTCGACGACGACTGCCGCCGCGCAGCCGACGCCATCCGCGCCCGCTTCAACGTGAAAAA
>ENA-ORPK01002390-ORPK01002390.1-human-gut-metagenome-genome-assembly--contig:-NODE-2390-length-12985-cov-13.823125_pt1 | contig 12985 bp, 7 predicted proteins | sample MGYA00242139_ERZ509068 | MGnify/ENA primary metagenome ERZ509068 (study PRJEB26280, sample SAMEA2338687) | human gut metagenome | biome: human gut; feature: human-associated habitat; material: faeces... | reverse complement strand
GGGAGCGCGTTAAGGAAGCTTACGACCTGCTCGTTGAGGGCAAGGGCAAGCAGTCGGCTGATATGGTTCAGGCTATGCAGGAAAGCTACGACGAGGGCGTGACCGACGAGTTCATCCTCCCTATCAACAACTCTACCGTTGACGGTACAATCCAGGAGGGCGACGTTGTCATCTTCATCAACTATCGTAACGACCGTGCCAAGGAGCTTACCGAAGTGCTCACACAGAAGGACTACACCGAGGCTGGCATGCACACCATCAAGGATCTGCAGTACTACTGCATGACTCCGTACGACGCTTCGTTTGAGGGTGTACACATCCTCTTCCCGAAGGAGAACGTAACAAACACTCTCGGCGAATACCTCGCTGCCAACGGCAAGCGTCAGCTCCACACTGCAGAGACAGAGAAGTATGCTCACGTAACATTCTTCTTCAACGGTGGTCGTGAGACTCCGTACGAGGGCGAGGACCGTATCCTTGTTCCTTCACCAAAGGTTGCCACTTACGACTTGAAGCCGGAGATGAGCGCATACGAGGTTAAGGACAAGCTCGTTGGTGCTATCCAGACTCAGGAGTACGACTTCATCGTTGTTAACTTCGCCAATGGCGACATGGTAGGCCACACTGGAATCTACAACGCTATCGCTAAGGCTGTTCACGCTATCGACAACTGCGTTAAGGAGGTTGTTGAGACTGCCAAGGCTAACGATTACGAGACTATCATCATCGCCGACCACGGCAATGCCGACCACGCTCTTAATGAGGATGGCACTCCTAACACAGCCCATTCATTGAACCCGGTTCCGTTCATCTACGTTACTGACAACAACTCAGCAACTGTTAAGGACGGTCGTCTGGCTGACGTTGCTCCTTCTATTCTCCACATTCTCGGAATGGAGCAGCCTGCCGACATGACTGGCGAGAACCTCATCGAGGACAACAAGTAATCAAAGGATTTTCTAAATATATAAAAAACTGGCAAGTTGACCAATCGGTCGACTTGCCAGTTTTTTTGTATATGCAGTCATTAGAATCCCGTTAAAATCGGGACACTAATGACAGCAAGAATACAAATTCAAATCATCGTACCATTAAAAATCTTGAAAAAACTAAATTTCAACTAAATCAAAGAATATTTGTCCACTTTATAGACTGTAGTGATTGTACTTAAAACTCTTCATTTACATAGTTGAAAGGACATATTTGTGGCTGACCATACATAAGGCGAATAAAGTATTTATTTTCTTCATCTTTATTTATGTCTAATATAATGGCAGACATAAATTCAACTTTCATAGAACGAAAATGCCCATCCCATAAAGGTGAAATCGCACCTGACAACGCGTAATCATTTATTTCACTTTTGCTTAAATCATATTTTTTAAGTTTCTCAACTAAAAGATTAAAATCTACTATAAGTTTGTCTATGTTTGTTTCCTTTCTGGAAAAAAAAGAACACGAGTTCATGTATGTTCTTTTCCCGTCAGATTGAAAATAAAAAAGAACTGATTCAAAATTAATTCCGCCATAGGTAATAAATTGATACCAAATGCCATCTTCAGTAACAAAATGTGGTTTACCAAACTTTCTTTTAAGAACTTCCAAAGCCACCTCTTTTTTTTCACCAAAAGGAATACCACATATTTCCTTTACCTGAGTTCTTTTCCATTCATTTTCTAATTTGGTCATGGTAATATCCATAATTCTCTTTTCCTCTATTGACGCATGGTCATATACTTGAATAAGACTATCAATAAAGTTTTGTGCAGAAGTTCCTAAAACAGGAACAATACACATTAGTATAGATATAATATATTTTTTCATTACAGTACAAATTAAGAAAGCTCAACCTTAACAAAGAAGTGTGAAGAACTTTTTCCTATTGGAAGATTCTTTACTTCTTTACCTATGTTTTCGACATCTAGATTGCAATCTGATGAAGAATAATCTTCAGAAAGTTCATCAACGGTGAACTCCCAAAGAAGGTCACTAACCAAATTGTGCTTATCCATTGCTTCCGGCATTGGTTTCGAAGATCTAACAATAGAAATATCAACATTCTTATATTTCGACCAGTCTTCTCCACTATCAGGGTCTTTTTCTTCTCCAGCACAACGCCCTGCAACCATTGACATTATATAATATACTTGTAATGGGTTTGCTTCTAAAAGTTCAAAATATTTCGTTTCGTTCATATTAAATTTATTATATTATTACAATTTTGCAAATTTACTGAAAGTTTTTATATATCCATCTTTATTAGTGTCCCGTTAAAATCGGGACACTAATAAGACGGTTTTTCAATTCATTCAAAGAGCGATTAGTCCACTTTAACGGGACAGTAGTGATATGAAATAATATATTTTTACTTCACAATCAGCTTACCATTCACGCTGGTAACGCTGTATGTCTTGCCCTTTTGGGTCTTGAAGCGTACGGTCTGGTCGCCATAACGAACCTCGCACGGCTCACCTGCACCTGAATAAACAGTAGCCTTCGTGAGCTTGCCACCATTCCATACGATACCTACGGTGAAATTGCCACGAGCACGCAGTCCCTCAACATTGCCTTCAGCCCAAGCATCGGGCAAGGCAGGCAACAGATGTATGAATCCCATGTGACTCTGCATAAGCATTTCGGTCACACCTGCCGTTCCACCGAAGTTTCCATCAATCTGGAATGGAGCGTGAGTGTCCCACAGATTGTCGAGCGTACCATTCTTAAGCAGGTTGCCATAGAGCTTGTATGCGTGGTTGCCGTCGTGCAGACGTGCCCACTGATTGAGCTTCCATCCCATCGACCAGCCTGTAGCTCCGTCGCCACGATGCTCAAGCACTACACGCGAAGCCTTTGCAAGCTCGGGAGTAGTGACAGGCGAAACGGTATGACCCGGATGCAAACCGAACAGATGATTGACATGACGATGCTCGTCCTTAGGATCATCAATGTCGCGCGACCATTCCATAAGCTGTCCGTAACGACCTATCTGATAAGGAGCGATGTGCTTCAGTGCATCTTCCCACACACGGCGTTCCTTGGCGTCGCGACCAAGAATCTTGCTTGCCTCGATAGCATCCATAAGAATCTCGCGCACCACAGCGTGTGCAAAAGTAGCGCCCTCGTCAACCGGTCCGTGTTCGGGCGAAGTAGAAGGCGCAGCTGTATATACTCCATCCTTGCGATGCCACAGATAGTCGGCAGCAAAGTCGGCACTACCCTTGATTATGTCGTAAGCCTCGTTGGCAAGGAATCGGCGGTCGCGTGTGTAGTCATAATAGTTCCACATGTGTGTGGCAAGCCACGGACCTGCAAACGGAGAGAAGTTCCACGACATATCCTCGCTCGACAACGGCGATGTGAATCCGAAGATGTTGGCAGAAACAGATGTTGTCCATCCACGTGTACCGAAGTAAGCCTTGGCAGTAACCTCACCCGGCTTGATGAGTGTGCGGATGAAGTCGAACAACGGCTGTTCGCACTCGCTGAGGTTGGTCTGGCATGCCGGCCAGTAGTTCATCTGCAAATTGATGTTGGTGTGATAGTCGACACGCCAAGGTCCGTCAACATTGTTGTGCCATACGCCCTGCAGGTTGGCTGGCATATTGCCCGGACGCGACGAAGCGATGAGCAGATAGCGGCCAAACTGATAGTAGAGCTGTTCGAGATAGAAGTCCTTCTGACCGCGACGATAGTTGCTGAGTCGCTGGTTGATGGGCATGTCCTTGACGTTGGCTGTAGCATTGTTGATATTGAGCTTTACGCGGTTGAACAGACTTGCATAGTCATTGTAGTGCTCCTTGAACAACGACTCATAGCCCTTGGCAACAGCCTGGTCGACCCACTGACGTGTTGTAGACTCTGGATTGACACCTACATAAGCCTTTGCATCGTCGAAATTGGGATTGTAGTTGGGCTTGTAATCAGTGTCGGCAGTGATGATGAACACCACCTCGTCGGCACCCTTGACTGTGATTTTGCCGTTGTGATTGTCGACTGAACCACCCTTTGCCACAGCCTTCATACGTATGCAATACTGCATATTATTATTGTCAAGACGAGCGTTCCACAGGAGTTCGTCGTTGCCTACTGCCTTCATGTTGCCCTCCGAAACAGGGTTCTTGGCATACGAAAGCACGAGATTCTGCATAGCCTTGCGCGAGGCCTTGAAGCGTACCGCCATGACATTGGCAGGATAGCTGACGAAGTATTCGCGTGTATAGCTCACGCCGTCCTTGGCAAACGACACTACAGCCAGAGCCGAGTCGATAGATAGTGAGCGGCGATAGTCAGTCATGCCTACCTCGCTAAGACCTGTCTCGATATAAAGTTCGCCGGCTGTGGTGAAGCTACCAAAGCGGAAAGGTTTCTCTGCATCAGCCTCGTAAGGCACAGGACTGTTGAAGTTCTTGCGTGTGAGCAACTCAGCCTTCTTCAAGTCGTTGTCGACAAAAGCCTGACGGATGTCCTTGATGACAGCAGCCGACTGCTTGTTGACATCCCAGTAGTAGCGTGCTCCCTTGCTGGTGTTAGGTCCGCCACGCCAGAGTGTCTTCTCATTGAGAGTGATACGCTCAGCAGGAACAGAACCCATGATATTGGCACCTATCGAGCCATTGCCTATAGGCAGCGACTGCGACTCCCACTCCTGGTCGGGATTCTTAACGACATCACCAGCTCTTTCAGGCTTGTTTTCGCCCTTCCACATTTGCGGATTGCCGCCATACCACACGGCCTGTCCACGCATGGTAGCCGGGGTATCAAACCAGTAGTTAAGCCCGTGCTGGGCCATTGCTGTTGATGTTGATGCTGCAACGAGTGCAGCGGTGTAGAGAAATTTTTTAAGCATTTGTATTTGGTTTATTAATATCTTCCTGTCTCACCAACGATTTCCTTGACGCTGTTAACGAAGTCACGGTCAGCCTTCAACGATTCGATGGTCATCGGCATACGATAACGCCAGTAATGGAACGGATTGGCAGGTACATTGATGCGCTCGCCGGTAGGATCGGCCTGACGTATGCGTTCGTCTGTGGCAAGCCAGTCTTGCAACTGCACTATGCACAACATCGACGGGGTCTGCATCTGACGTACTATTATCTCACGAGCCAGCCATCCCGGCAGCGGATGAGGTGCTGCGCCGGTATGATAGAGTACCGACTCGTAGTAGTCTTGCGCCACCTCATGATCTTCGTTCCACCACAGACGCAGCGTAGGCATGTCGTGCGATGAGAAGAGGCAAACCGAGCGGTAGGGATATTTCGACAGATCGGCGAAGCGTACGCCATACTCCTTAGGCATAGTCTGTACGTTGAGCGAGAGGATGCGCAGGTCTTTCATAACCCAGTCTACGCTCTCGGGCACCATACCGAGGTCTTCGGCACACACAAGCATGCGTGTGGCCTGCACCAGTCGGGGCAGTTTCTTCATAGCCTCACGATACCAGAACATGTTGTGGCGACGATAGTAGAAGTCGTCATAGAGTCGGTAGAAGCGCTGCTTGTCGTCGTCGCTGAGCGCAGCATAGGCAAAGGTGAGATGTGCCGTGATGCGCGGATGATAGAGATAATTGCGCTTGCGGTCGCGCACGAACAGCACGTTCTCGATGAGCTTGTACAATCTGTCGCGCAATGCAATATCGGCAGCGGAGTCCTTGCCTGCAAAAGCAGCCTGCACCTTACGCTCGGTGTCGTATTCGGGACGCATTCTGAAGGTGCCATCTTCGGCAACGGGTTGCAGATACTTTTCGGCTACATCCAAGGCACGTTCGCCGAAGATGCGCTCCAGCACCCACTTGTTGATGAACGGACGTGTATGTCGCTCCTCATCAAACTCAAATCCGTAGCTGCCTATCTCTGCCTTGGTCATTGGCAGAGCCGGCGAGAACTGTCCGAGCAAAGCATGTACGCAGTCTACCGGTCCCATATACGGAAGAATCCGAGCACGTGGTCGATGCGATAAGCATCGAAATACTTAGCCATATTGCGGAATCGGCGCACCCACCACTGACATCCGTCGGCAAGCATACGGTCCCAGTTGTATGTAGGGAATCCCCAGTTCTGTCCGTTGGCAGCGAAAGCGTCTGGTGGTGCACCTGCCTGTCCGTCAAGATTGAAGTAGTGCGGTTCGAACCACACATCGCATCCTGTACGGTCAACACCGATTGGAATGTCGCCCTTTAAGATTACGCTGCGAGCCATAGCATGCTCGTGTGCGGCACACATCTGCTGGTCGAGCTCAAACTGCATATAGTAGAAGAAGGCAAGCTTCTTGTATGCCTTGGTGCGCGGATTGGAGAGTTGTCCACGCTCGGCTTCCGTCCATTCACGATGGCTGGGCCACGTGTTGAAGTCAGCAGTGCCGTATGCGTCGCGCAGATAGCTGTACTGTGCGTATGGCACGAGCCAGCGCTCGTTGTCGCGGAAGAACTTCTTGAAGGCAGCCGAACGCATGGTGCGCTCGCTCTCCTGCTCAAACATAAGGTGCATATACTGCTCCTTGGCACGTATCACACGCTCGTAGTCGACAGCCGGTAGTGCGTTAAGTTCTTGACGCAACGCTTCAAACTCTGCCTGCTTCTTTTCGTCTGCCAGAGGCGGCAACTGGCGCAGGTCGACATATATCGGGTTGAGTGCAAAGATGCTTATGCACGAATATGGATAGGAGTCGGTCCATCGGCGCGACGTGGTAGTGTCGTTGATGGGCAGCAGCTGCAGCACTCGCTGACCGGTATCAGCCACGAGGTCGGTCATTGCAGCAAGGTCGCCGAAGTCGCCTATACCAAAACTGCCTTCAGTACGCAGTGAAAAGAGCGGCACGAGGGTTCCTGCCAAACGTCGGTTGCACATTGCAAAGAACGACTGGTCTTCTTCTATCACGCACACGTCGCCCGTATCCATGGCATCGAGCTTGAGCGTGCGGTTGCTGCATGTCTCCCACATCACCTTGCCGTCGGTGCTGACGGCTATGAATTTGTATTCCAATCCCTTCATAGGCACAGCCTCAGCGCCTTTCTTGGCTGGCTGCGGCACACCGAGGGCGTTGGCGTTGAGGTCAATCTGCCATTCGTTGTAGTTATGCTCGTGCATCGGCAGGGCATGGTCGGTGTTCCACTCGCCCATCGAGGCATGTTCGCCCACTATGGCAAGTCTTTCGCCCAGTCGCAACTGAGGCGCACGCACTATCAGTCGCACCGTGCGACAATAAGCCGAGCGTCCTACCGAGTGGCGCGGATGGCGGTTGATGCAGTCGGTATAAGCCGATGTATATAGATAGGAGTCGTGCGGCATCTCGTTCCAACAGTTGTTTACGGTTATCGTTGTGGCCTTTGACATGTTGAGGTCGAGGCGGTGTTTCACGGTTATCCACTCACGACGCAACTCTTTGCCAGCGTTGCTGAGTGAGAAGAAATAATCAATATAAGGAGTGGATGGAGTGTCGATTTTGTCCAAGGAATATTGCCAGTGGTGTCCATCTGTGGTAGACATGCTGAACACGGCAGTCTTCTCCTGTCCGTCTTCAGTCATCACCTTGACGTTGAGCAACAGTTCCTCACCAAATGTCGTTTGGTAGTTAAGATTGAATTTAATAGTCATTATCGTTAAGGTTACTGTGTCGTTAAGACACTGGTTATAGTTTTATTTGGTTCAAAATTAGTAAAAAAAATGCATACAATAATAAAAAATAGGATTTTTTTAAACACAAAAAGACCCGAACATTACCAATCTATTAATAATCAGTGATATTCGGGTCTTTTTAATATGTAACCAACAGCCGTTTGTGGCTTTATAACAGTCGTTTATGGCGCAGTATTATCCACGATAGTGCCGAGATAACCACCGAGATAAGCAGCGCTATGAGGAATCCGAAACGGCTCTCCTCCATACCGTTTATAAGGTTCATTCCGAAGAACGAAGATATAAGCGTAGGCAACATCATGATGATTGACACGGACGTAAGTGTACGCATCACGGTGTTCATGTTGTTGTTGATGATGCTCGAGTAGGTGTCCATCGTCGACTCAAGAATGTTAGAATAGATATTCGTTGTCTCGCGTGCCTGCGACATCTCGATGTTGACGTCCTCGATAAGGTCGGCATCCAGTTCGTCCACCTGAAGCTTGAACTTCAACTTCGAGAGCAACGTCTCGTTGCCACGGATGGAAGTAACGAAGTATGTGAGTGAGTCTTGCAGACGCGACAAAGCGATAAGCGATTCGTTGTTCACGTTATGATCGAGGTTGTGCTTTGCCTTCTCGATGAGGGTGTTGATTTGCTTTAGACGCTTCAGATACCACACTGCCGACGACAGGAACAGGCGGAAAATCATGTCTACATAGTCAGTAAATCCCTCGCCTCGCTTCTGCTGGTACGACACAAAGTCGATCATCATGTTTGTCTCGTAATAGCACACAGTGATAGTGACATCGCGCTTGTGTATGATACCAAGCGGCACAGTGGTGTATGGCGTACGCGAGCGTATCTCCTTGACATACGGTATACGAAGAATGATGAGCATCCATCCGTCGTCATACTCGTAGCGCGCACGTTCGTCGGCATCGCTGATGTCGGAGAGAAAATAGTCGGGTATGTTGAATTTGTCTTCCAGAAATTGCTGGTCGTCGTCTGTCGGACATGTTACCTGTATCCAACAGTTGGGCTGCCATTCGTCGATGGTCTTAAGTGTAGAGTTTGTATTCCAAAATGTTCTCATAAAGATAGGTCTCCATGGGTTAAAACAATATGTGGGAGACCAGCCGTTATGAGTTGCTGTCCTCCTGCACTACAAATTCATATTTTCCGCGTGATAGTCGTCCATATATTGCGTATATATTGATTTTCGGCTGCAAAGGTATATAAAAATGGCGAATAAGCGTACTTTACTTCTACATTATTTGCACAATCGTAGTCAATTTTTACACAAATGAAACATTGCCAAAACTTTTTTCGAAGCTTGCTTGTGTAATTTGAGTTTTTCTAATACCTTTATCGCATTATACTACAAATGGGGTTATAACGAAACACTGAATACAAAAAGAAACATATATGAAAAAGAAAATTCTGCTGACAGCGGCTGCTGTCGTTGTGCTGCTCGTGGCTGCGGTGGCTGCGGGTTCGTTCTATCTGGTCAACTATGCGCTGGTGGATGCGCCGCGCCATCGTGACAGCAGTTTCAATCGTGCCATAGCCAACTATCCCGAACTGCGCTCGTGGATTGACAGCTTGCAGGCTGAGGGTGCCCTGCGTGACACCTTCGTGGTGATGCCTACGGGCGAACGCGCACATGCTATCTTTGCACGTTCGTCCAAGGCACATGGCGCAACGGCTGTACTGGTGCACGGATATACCGACAACGCCACGTCGATGCTTATGATTGCCCGAATATACAACCGCTACATGAACTACAACATACTGCTGCCCGACCTGCACGGACATGGACAGAGCTATGGAAAGGACATACAGATGGGATGGAAAGACCGCCTCGACGTGATGCACTGGATTGGTCTGGCACCCGACATGTTCGGTACGCCTGCCGACTCGATGCGCCTCGTGGTGCATGGCATATCGATGGGTGCAGCCACTACAATGTGTGTAAGCGGCGAGCAGACTCCCAATTATGTTAAGTGCTTTGTTGAGGATTGCGGCTACACAAGCGTTTGGGACGAGTTCGCCCACGAACTGAAAGGGCGTTTCTCACTGCCCGAGTTTCCGCTGCTATACACAGCATCGTGGGTAGTGCAGATGAAATACGGTTGGTCGTTCAGCGAGGCGTCACCGCTCAAGCAGGTGGCTAAGTGCAACAAACCGATGCTATTCATTCACGGCGACAACGACACTTATGTACCAACGACAATGGTCTATCCGCTCTACGAAGCCAAGTCTCAACCCAAACAGCTTTGGATAGCGCCCGGAAGCAAACATGCCCTCTCCTATCGCGACCATAAATCGGAATACATAAGAAAGGTTACGGAGTTTGTAAGCAAGTGGAACGGGGCGGAGAATTGAAAATTGAGAGGTGAGAGTTTTCTCAATTGAGAATTGAGAGGTGAGAGTTGAGAGTTCTTCTGCACATGCAAATATTGTATTGGCGGTAAAAAATTGTTACAAACGAAAATCTGATTCTAGAGATTTCACTGACGGTTTTTATCGTCCACGACAGCGATTAGGACACCTCAAAACATCAAAATGACTTAATACAGATTTGCTTTACACGGTTTTAACAATTCAAAAACAGTGTAAAGCAAATCTGTATTAAGTCACCCCATCCTCGTACTATTACTCGGCAAGCATAAACTTCTGTGCATCCTCACCCTCAATGCCGTTCTGCTTAAGGATGTCGGCAAGCGAAGCGTAGTTCTTGCGGAATGTCTCCACAATCTGCTTCTGCTTTTCGGGATTGTAGGTCATTGCTATTCCGGCAGACTCCATTGTTCCGAGTGGCTCGGCAAACACAATGCCCGGGTTGTGATATTTCACGGCAATGCAGTTCTGCTGAATATGGCGGAACTTGCCGATGAGTCCGTCTGTCAGCACGGGGGCATCCTTCGCATAGACCACTTCTATAGTCTTTGCCTTCGAGCAGTCGGTCTCCGGAATGTCAACCATCAGGCTGAGGTTGTTGCCGTCGTATTCAAAATCGGTCGGCTTTCCGTCTACTACGACCTTCTCAGGCACTGCCGACGCCACGAGCTTCAAGCGGTATTGGCGGTGTGCAGGCATTCCGCTGTACTCCCCTTTACGTGCTCCTATACTTACACGCAATGTTCCGTCGGCTGAATGTGTGGCAGACAGCAATGTGGAGGCATAAGCCGTGGCATACTGCTTGTCGTTGCCGTTGTCCTCATACATCACGAACTCGGCATCTGCGTTGCCCGGATATACCGTCACGGTGACAGCCTCGTCGTTACGGCGCAGGTTCTTCACGTCGCCATATTGCGGAATTATGCTGCCCGCCTTGACGTATATGGGATACTCGTCGAGCAGGAACCGACGCTCAACCGTCTGTCCGCCCTTCAGCATTGTGCCCGATGTGAGTTCATACCAGTCGTTGCCAGCCGGCAGCCATACCTTCTGTAGCGACACGCCATTGTTCATAGGCTGCGTGATAGGATATACCAGATAGTTGTCGCCGAACATATACTCATTGCGGTTGGTGTAAGCCTCCTGCGCATCAGGATAGTCGTAATACATCGGTCGGCACAAAGACACACCGGTGTCGTAGGTATGGCGCGCCATAGTATATATGTAAGGTGCAAGAGAGTAGCGCTGCTTGATGATGTCGCGAATGATGTCGCGCTCCTTGTCGGCAAACACCCACGGCTCCTTGTTGAGTCCTGCGTTCTTTGTAGAATGGGTGCGCAGAATGGGGCTGAAGGCTCCGAACTGCATCCAGCGTATGTACATCTCGGGATCGATTGAGTCGGCTCCCATGTGTCCGCCGATGTCGTGGCTCCAATAACCGTAGAGCACGTTGGAGGCGGTGGAGTTGTAGTAAGGCTGGAAGTCGAGCGATTTCCAGCTGATGATGGCATCGCCCGAGAATCCTATCTGATAGCGGTGGTTGCCCAGTCCGCCCCAACGGTGATACAGCATGGGGCGAGTGTCGTGATGTCGCTCCATGTCGGTGAATGTGGTATAGTTTATCCACCAGGTGTTGCTCAGACGCGGAAATTCCTTGTCGTTTTCCCACTGTTGCCAGTCGAGCCACCAGAAGTCGATACCGTCACGTTCCATGGGTCGGAGAATCTTGTCGTACCATCCCTGCATGAATCTCTTTGACGAAGCGTTCCATGCGATGTTCTTCTTATCGGCAGGATTCATGCCCATCCATCGCGCCATGTCGTCATATCCTTCTTCATAATACTTTATGCCGTCGGCGGGATGGAGGTTTACGGTGGTCTCGAGTTGCTGCTGCTTTGCCCACTTCAGGAAGCCCTTGGGCGAGGGGAAGAGTCGTTTGTTCCACGTATATCCGGTCCATCCGCCACGTCCTTCCTCGGTGTAATGCCAGTCCATGTCCACTACGAGCACGTCCATCGGTATGTTGTATGATTGCATCTTGCCGACGAGCTGGCGCAGTTCGTTGTCGCTATATCCCCAATAGCGCGACCACCAGTAGCCGAACGCATAGCGCGGCGGCAGCGGTTCCTTTCCTGCGAAGACCGTAAAGTCGTGCAGAGCCTTCTTATAGTCGTTGCCGTATGCGAGGAAATACATGTCCTGTGTCTTGCCCTCGTTAGGACGATGCTCTACCCACTGCCAGTCGCTGTTGTCGAAGACGTAGCCCTCGGAATCGTCTATCAGAGTCCAGCCGCTCCTTGAGAGCAGTCCGTCCTCAATGGGCATCTTGCCAGTATCGCCACGCGAGTCGCCGTCATATCCGTCGAGAGTGCGGTATGTGCCCTTCAAATTGGCGTCAGGCGCGTCCTTCTGTCCCGGATGCCATGCGAAGGGAATGAGGTGTTTGCCGTCGGCAGTCTTCTTCTTGGTCTTTGCCGAGACGATGGAGAGATTGCGTTCGGTGAGCGGACCAGAGCCTTTCGTGTAGGAGAGAGTGAGATAATCTGTAGATATCACAACCTTCTTAGACGTCTCGTTCTTCTTGTATTTCACTTCCGGATACGAGCGGTTGACGGCAATGAACGACTTGTTGTCAAGGAATTTGCCGTCCGGCGCATATTCCATGCGCACGGTTCCGTCGGTGACAAGCGTGAAGCGCACGTTGCTGTCCTGATAGACAACATTGGCATTCTGGGCTGCTGCGGTGAGCGAAAGAGCTGAGAGAGCTGAGGAGAGAGCCAGCAATTTGTAAGATGAATACTTTTGTTTCATTATCAGTATAGGTTTATTGTTTGTATTGTTACAGGGTGCTTGTCTTTATAAATCAGCAATAGGAGAGTGTGACAAAATGTCGCACCCTCCTAAAAAATACTACTAACCCGTTGGCGGAATTAATTTAAGTTGATAAATATGAGTAAAAAGTTGCACAT
>ENA-ORPK01002387-ORPK01002387.1-human-gut-metagenome-genome-assembly--contig:-NODE-2387-length-12994-cov-2.840946_pt1 | contig 12994 bp, 6 predicted proteins | sample MGYA00242139_ERZ509068 | MGnify/ENA primary metagenome ERZ509068 (study PRJEB26280, sample SAMEA2338687) | human gut metagenome | biome: human gut; feature: human-associated habitat; material: faeces... | reverse complement strand
TGGCTTACCACCTCACAGATCGTTGCCAGCCCGGTTTCGGCACTGGCAGTCTGCATATAGCGCAGTCCTTCTTCCTCCAGTCCCTGAAAGGAGTAGGGAGAAGTGCGGGGCTTGTATGCGCCGCCCCGGAGGATGGTTGCACCTGCGGCCTTTACAGCGCGGGCAATGGTCATGAGCTGTTCTTCTGTTTCTACGGCACAGGGGCCGGCCATAATGGTAAGGCTGCCGGGGCCGATGGAAGTGCTGCCGACCTTTACGGTGGTAGGTTCGGGATGAAATTTTTTGTTGGCAAGCTTATAGCTTTCCGTAACAGGCACGATGTGGTCCACGTCCTTAAAGACGATAAGGTTTTCAGCGGAAATGCGGGTTTTATCGCCTACAATGCCGATGATGGTAACCTCTTCTCCTTTGGAAAGATGAACGGATAAGCCGTTGTCCTCAATGTATTTTGTGACGGCATGGATGCTTTTATCTGATGCCTGGGGTTTCATGACAATGATCATAATTTTATCCTCTTTCTGTATGGGTGATTTTTTAAATGCTTTCACAGTATAACGCTTCAACGTGTAAAAGTCAATATGGATTATATGATTGATCAAATTGAATAATTTTACTTGTAAATTCTCTGAAAATTTAGTAAAATATACTCATGGCATTTGAAAATTATGGCATAAATAACCAGATAATCTGGAAAAGCGGAGGGAAGTATATGAATATTTACACAACTGACAAGATTAGAAACGTTGCTCTCCTTGGGCATGGCGGAAGCGGTAAGTCCAGTCTGGCAGAAGCAATGGCATATTTATCCGGTATTACATCCAGAATGGGGAAGATCGAGGATGGAAATACGGTCAGCGATTACGGCAAAGAAGAACAGAAGCGAAAAATTTCAATCAGCACCTCCGTGATCCCGATTGAATGGGAAGGATACAAGATCAATATTTTAGACACTCCCGGTTTTTTTGACTTTACCGGCGAGGTGGAAGAAGCGTTAAGCGCAGCAGGCGCGGTGATTATTGTGGTAAACGGCAAGGCCGGCGTGGAAGTGGGAACCAGGAAGGCATGGGAGCTTTGCGAAAAATACAAGCTGCCCCGCATGATCTACGTCAGCAACATGGATGTGGATAACGCTTCCTTCAGACAGGTTGTAGAGGATATGACCGCTGAATTCGGAAAGAAAATGGCACCCTTCCATTTGCCGATCCGTGAAAATGAGAAATTTGTGGGATATGTCAATGTGATCACGGAAACCGGTAACCGCTGGCAGGGAAAGGAAGTGGTGGAGTGTCCGGTTCCGGAATACAATAAGCCGAACCTTCAGATCTGCAGAGATACCCTGATGGAAGCGGTGGCAGAAACCAGCGAGGAAATGATGGAGCGGTATTTTGGAGGGGAAACCTTCTCTGAGGCTGAGATTAGGGCGGCTCTTCGGAGCAATGTCTGTGATGGAAGCATTGTCCCCATGACCATGGGATCAAATGTTCTGTGCCAGGGTATTTACACACTGTTAGATGATGTGATCAAATACTTCCCGAGTCCTGAGAACCGTGAAGTGGCCGGCATTAACATGAAGACCAATGAGATCTACCATGCAGATTATGACTTTGCAAAGGCAAAATCCGCTTATATCTGGAAGACCATTGTAGATCCCTTTATCGGGAAATATTCCCTGATTAAGGTAAATTCCGGCGTTCTTAAGACGGATGATCTTATTTACAACGTGGATAAGGATATTGAAGAAAAGATCGGAAAGATCTATGTGCTCCAGGGCAATAAGCCCATTGAAGTCAAGGAGCTTCATGCAGGAGATATCGGAGCCCTTGCCAAGCTGACAGCGGCAAGAACCGGAAACAGCCTTTCCACTAAGGCGACTACCATCAAGTACGGAAAGTGGGAGATGCCGGTGCCTTATACCTATATGAGATACAAACCCAAAAACAAAGGGGATGTAGATAAGCTGTCACAGTCTCTGCAAAAGATCTCTCATGAAGACCTTACCATGAAATATGTAAATGATGCAGAAAACAGACAGATGCTCTTATACGGAATGGGAGATCTTCACCTGGAGGTAATTGCAAGCAGGCTGCTGAACGAATATAAAGTTGAGATCGAACTGAGCAAACCGAAGGTAGCTTTCCGGGAAACCATCCGCAAGAAATCAGATGTAGAATACAAATACAAGAAGCAATCAGGCGGACACGGACAGTATGGCCACGTCAAGATGAAGTTTGAGCCCTCCGGTAATCTGGAAGAGGCATACGAATTTGAACAGATCGTGGTAGGCGGCGCAGTTCCGAAGAATTACTTCCCTGCAGTGGAGAAGGGAATTCAGGAATCTGTTTTGAAGGGGCCTTTGGCTGCTTATCCGGTTGTAGGGGTTAAGGCGATCCTTTATGACGGTTCCTATCATCCCGTGGATTCTTCTGAAATGGCATTTAAGATGGCCACCATACAGGCATTCAAAAAAGGCTTCCTGGAGGCAGGGCCGGTGCTGCTTGAGCCTATCGTGGCATTAAAGGTAACGGTTCCTGACAGCTATACAGGCGATATCATGGGAGATCTGAATAAGAGAAGGGGCCGCGTGAACGGCATGAACCCTGCGCCCGGCGGCAAGCAGGTGATTGAAGCGGATGTGCCGATGATGGAACTGTTTGGCTACTGTACGGATCTTCGGTCCATGACAGGAGGAAGAGGAGAATACGAGTACAGCTTTGCAAGATACGAACAGGCACCTGGCGATGTACAGGAAAAGGAAGTGGCTGCCAGGGCTGCAAAGTTAAGTGAAGGCGTAGAAGAATAGTTCTTTTTAGAAGAAGGGAAAGGGATGCTGTGAGGGGTACGCAGCATCCTTTTTACTGTAGAGAAAAAACGGTGCATTTCTTGACATTTTGACATAATATAGGTAAAATTAGGTCTGGCTTGTAGTGCAATGAGGAAAGGAGCATGAGGACTAAGATGGCAGTACCTTATAATCACAGAGAAGTAGAAACGAAATGGCAGGAGATCTGGGACAAGAACAAGGCGTTCAAGACCTCTGACGATTATTCAAAACCGAAATATTACGCACTGGTAGAATTTCCCTATCCTTCGGGACAGGGACTTCATGTAGGGCATCCGAGACCTTACACAGCGCTTGACATTGTTGCAAGAAAAAGAAGAATGCAGGGCTATAATGTCCTTTATCCCATGGGCTGGGATGCGTTTGGACTTCCCACTGAAAATTATGCGATCAAGAACCATATCCATCCCAAGATTGTAACGAAGAATAATGTGGCAAGATTTAAGAATCAGCTTCATTCCCTGGGATATTCCTTTGACTGGGACCGCGAGATCAATACAACGGATCCGGGCTACTATCATTGGACACAGTGGATCTTTTTAAAGCTTTTTAATGCGGGACTTGCCTATAAGGCAGAAATGCCCATCAACTGGTGCACCTCCTGTAAGGTAGGACTTGCCAATGAAGAGGTTGTAAACGGCGTATGCGAGCGCTGCGGAAGCGAGGTGGTCCGTAAGGTAAAGAGCCAGTGGATGCTGAAGATCACAGCCTATGCCGACAAGCTTTTGGAGGGACTTGACAGCGTAGATTATGTAGAGCGCGTAAAGGTCTCCCAGAAAAACTGGATTGGAAAATCAACGGGAGCAGAGGTAGACTTTGCGTTAAAGGATAAAGAAGATAAGCTGACCGTATATACAACAAGACCGGACACCCTGTTTGGCGTTACCTATATGGTTATGAGTCCGGAGCATCCTTTTATTGACAAATATAAGGACAGCATCGAAAACTGGGATGAAGTTGTGGCATACAGGGAAATGGCTGCAAGAAAGTCAGATTTTGAGCGTACGGAGCTTGCCAAGGACAAGACCGGCGTGATGCTGAAGGGCTTTACGGCAGTAAATCCCGTCAACAATAAAGAGGTTCCTGTGTGGATCTCCGACTATGTATTGATGTCCTACGGAACCGGAGCAATTATGGCGGTGCCTGCTCATGATGAAAGAGACTGGGATTTTGCAAAGAAATTCAACATGCCTATCATCGAGGTAGTAGCAGGAAGCCCTGTGGATGTGAATGAAGCTGTTTACACAGACGTTGCAACCGGAACCCTGGTAAACTCAGAATTTTTAAATGGGCTGTCTGTTGCGGAAGCAAAGGAAAAGATCATTGCATTCCTGACAGAGAAGGGCATTGGCCATCAGAAGACGAATTTTAAACTTCGTGACTGGGTATTTTCCAGACAGCGTTACTGGGGAGAGCCTATTCCCATTGTGAAATGTGAGAAGTGCGGTTATGTGCCTCTCCCGGAAAGCGAACTGCCCTTAGAGCTTCCTGAGGTAGAAAGCTATATGCCTACCGACAATGGAGAATCCCCTCTTGCACACATGACCGAGTGGGTGAAGACCACCTGCCCTAAGTGCGGCGGCAGCGCTATGAGAGAAACCGATACGATGCCTCAGTGGGCCGGTTCCTCCTGGTATTTCCTTCGCTATACAGATCCGACCAACGATAAGGAGCTTGCAAGTAAGGAGGCATTAAATTACTGGATGCCTGTTGACTGGTATAACGGTGGAATGGAGCATACCACCCTTCACCTTCTGTATTCCCGTTTCTGGCACAGATTTTTGTATGATCAGAAGGTAGTGCCCTGTCCGGAGCCTTACATGAAGAGAACCTCCCATGGAATGATCCTGGGGTCAAACGGCGAAAAGATGAGTAAGTCCCGCGGCAATGTAGTAAATCCGGATGACATTGTAAGGGATTACGGTGCAGATACTCTTCGTACCTACGAAATGTTTATCGGAGCATTTGAACTGAGCGCAGCCTGGTCAGAGGACGGCGTAAAGGGATGCCGCAGGTTCCTGGAAAGAGTATGGAAGCTGCAGGATATTCTTACAGAGGATGAGAGCTATTCCAAGGATCTGGAGATCAAGATGCACCAGACCATTAAGAAGGTCAGCGGCGATTTTGAGTGCCTGAAATATAATACTGCAATAGCGGCAATGATGGCCCTGATCAATGAATTCTACAAGAAAAATGCAGTGACCAGGGGAGAGCTTAAGACGCTGCTTACTCTTTTAAATCCGGTGGCTCCTCATATCACAGAGGAAATCTGGCAGAGCGCAGGCTTCGAGGGCTATATTTACGAAAACACCTGGCCGGAGTATGACGAGGCCAAGACCATCGAGGCAACCATTGAGATCGCAGTTCAGATCAACGGCAAGGTAAAGGGTACTCTTGCAGTGGAAAGAGATGCGGCAAAGGAAGATGTGATTGCAAAAGCAAAGGAAGCTGTTGCAGATAAGCTTACCGGAAACATTGTCAAAGAGATCTACGTTCCGGGAAGACTGGTAAATATTGTTCAGAAATAAGAAAAACGGCTCTGAGGATCATTTACGATTCCTCAGAGCCATTATTTTTTCAATCTTGGAAAGTTCCTCCGGAGTGGCGGATTTCCGGAGAACGGCAACGATCGCACTGATCTCGTCTTCGGAAAAGGAGACGTTTTTTTCTTTGCCGCGCTTCATTACCGCCATGAGAAAGGGGAGCATCTGCTCTTTTTTTAAATTACTGCTTTCAAAGACCAGAGCCTGCAGAAACTGAAGCTTATAAGGCTCGATGTTCTTCAGGCTTTCATCATTCATCCAATCATTCTGCATTGCTGTTACCTCCAAATAATTCAAACATTTGCTTTTGCTCAGGGGAGAGCATATTCATTAATACATTCATGACGTCAAAGGAACCGGCGTCTGCGCCGTCACCGCTTTCAGCGCCTGGCGGCGGCATAAAGTCCTTCATCAGATCCATTGTCTTTGACATTTCGCGGTACATTTCCATGCTTTGAAAAATATTTTTGATCTGCAATAGCTTTTGCTTTTCTGCTTCTGTGCAGAAGGGGAGCAGCTCCTCACACAAACAGCCGATATCCGGCTTTTCTTCCTGCTGGACACAGCCGCAAAGAGGGAAGGGGTGCTTTCGGTAAAAATCAAGGGTATAATTCAGTTCCAGAAACTTAATGTACACAGCAAGGGTTTTCTGGGTTTGATGATCGGCATAGGGCAGAAGGACTTTCAGCATTTGTATGTGGTTCGTGGAAAAAAGAGTGTCAAATGCAACGACCTTACTGCTCCTGTTTTTATCCATGGCTGCTCCTTTGATGCAGTTTCCATATTTTATGATTTTACTTTAGTCGATATGCAGAAAAGTAGGCCCTTTTCAGGGCCTGCTTTCCGGACATGGTAGATAGAAAAGAAAAGAGAGAAATTAGCATCCGCAACCGCAGCCGCTGTTGTTATTGCTTCCGCAGCAGCCAAGAAGTAACAGGATCAGGATAATGCTTTCGCATCCACAACCGTTGTCAGAGCCAAGGGAAAGGCCGCTGCCGTTGTTTCCGCAGCCACCGCAGAAGAATAATAAAATGATGATCCAGATGATAGAGCTGCAGCAGCCGTTATTGGAGTTGTTTGATGTGCCGCATCCACATCCTGTAGCTGTTAAGTCACTCATATGTTGCCTCCAAAAGTTTTTATTTATGCTCTATCATATGCGGCTTGAGAAGGTGTGTGACTGAAAAAAATAATTCTTATTTCCTATTACGATATGTGGACAAAATACTTGAATAAATTTCAATATATAGTAAAATAAACTATATATGCAATAAAGGAGAGTGGGCCATGACGGCGGAAAGTCTGACCGTTGCGGGGAGGCACTTTCGCACAAAAGCGGATTATGAAGCTGCACTACGCGATCAGAAGAAAATAAACACCATCAAGGCACAGACAGACCTGGAAGATCCCGTACAACTTTATGAACTGTATGGCGAGATGCAGAGTGGAATTTACCGGTTTGAAACACTGGTAGGAAATGACTTTGATGATGAGATTTATGAAAAAATAGAAAAATTAAAGAAACAGGGCATTACGGCCCAAAATGCAGCCCGTTTTTTTCCCAAGGGAAAAGCGGGGAAAGTGAAAAAGGGGAAAAAAGAAAAGAAAGCCCATAGATCTGCACAGGGGACAAGCAAACCAAAGAAAAAAGAAATACCGTCCGGAGCCATGGACAAAATCATGGAAGAGCAGGTGCTTTTAGAACTAAGAAGGCGGGAAAAGCGCAGAAAACTCATTGTCCTGGCAGCTTCCGTGGTGGCGGTAGCAAGCCTTTCCTATTTTGGAGTTTATTATTTTGTGGCAGCCAGGAACAATGCAAGCTATGAACAGCTTGCCGCCCTAAAGGGCAGCGATGTTTTAGCAGATGCCAAGGATAAAAATGATTTTGCGATCCATAAGACCACAGTTCAGCTCCCAGATGTGCTGGATGAATATAAAACTTTATACGAAAAGAATAAAAAGCTAATCGGATGGCTTAAAATTGACGATACAATAATAGATTACCCTGTTATGCAGACTGGTGACAATTCCTATTACCTGGAACACAATTTCAATCAGGAGTATGACAAGAACGGAAGTCTTTTTCTGGATTATAATTGCAGTATTTATCCCCGTTCCACCAATCTGATCATTTACGGGCATCATATGAAATCAGGGCAGATGTTCGGACAGCTTCAAAAGTATGCCAAGCAGTCTTATGGCGAGAAGCATTCCATCATTATGTTTGACAGTATTTACGAAAAGGCAACCTATCAGGTCATGTATGTATTTCGATCTCAGGTGTACAATGAGGATGACCTGGTTTTTAAGTATTATCAGTTCATTGACGCTAATTCCAAAAAGGAATTTGATTCTTACATGAATGAAATGGCGAAAATGAGCCTGTACGATACGGGTGTGACAGCAAGCTATGGAGACAGTCTTTTGACCTTGTCTACCTGTGACAATTCACAGACAGACGGAAGGTTTGTTGTAGTAGCAAAGAGAATTAAGTAACCAAAGGAGTGTTACAGATGACGAAAACAGCAAAGAAAAATAGAAAGCTGAAAAGACAGGTAAGGAAAACCATTGGAGGCCTTTTTATGGCCTCTGCTATTGTGATAGCGGCATTACCTGTACAGGATGTCAGTGCAAATCCGGGAGAGGCAGCCAAACCTGCACCGAAGGTCTGGGTATGGGATAGCCAGGGGAAGAGAACAGGAGATCTGGCAGGAACGCCGGATTCTTCCATAAAGTCCTTCTGCGAGAGCACGATCCCTTATGTGCCGGATGATGCAACGATTTATACCTCCGGTGACGGAAGATTTCAGTTTGCTTATGTCAATCCGGGGGATGGAGTAAGATCCGCAGTTATCCTGAATTATAATTCTACGGTATTACAGGACAGTACGCTTACAATTCCCAATTCTCTGGAGGCGTTCCGGAAATATAAGACAACTCAGACAGAGGGCGGATATTGCCTGGTTACACAAAACGATGAATTTATGTTTTATGATGTGTACGAACAGGATTATGTGATGGATGGAAGCAGCCAGGTGCTGCTGTATTATGTTCCGAATATCAAGTATGACACAAACAAGCATCCGGTGCCTGCAGGTTCAAGCTACAATGTGGGCGAGTCTATAGTTGTCAACAAAAATCAGCTTGTTACCAGAAATGATAAGCTGGTATACATTGACCCCACAGACCCCTATGAGTATGATGATGACGGAAATGTAATCGGAGAGAAGCTTTTTGATGTAACGGAGCGCATGGTGACCCATCAGAAGCCCTGTTATTATGAGCAGCGTTCCATCTGGGGAGAGCAGGACGATAATAAACTGTATTACCAGGATAAGAAAACTGGAGATTTGATCCATCCTACTGACAACACTCATTACAGAATTGATGCCAGCGTGAAATATATCGGGCAGCAGTTTATTGATACCAATACCGCAGACGGAACCTGGAGCGTGCGCAAAAACGCATATCGTACGGGGCCGGATGACGGCGTGTTTGCTAACAATGCCAACATCACGAATCTGGTCATCGGAGAAAATCTTTCCGGTATCAGCGACTATGCTTTTCAGGGGTGTGCAACCCTTCAGAGCGTAAGCTTTGGAAACAACCTGTCAACCATTGGAAATGGCGCCTTTGCAAACTGCATCAGATTATCACAGTGTAATATGCCTGTGGAATCCAATATCCAGTCGCTTGGAAAGGATGCGTTTTACAACTGTACGGCGCTTACCAGTATCATCCTGCCAATCAACGTGAAAGCCATTGGAGATTCCTGCTTTGAGGGATGCACCAGATTACAGAAGGTGGACTTATGCGGAGGCAGTGAAGATGAACTGGACACTATGCTTCAGACCATCGGAAATTCTGCATTTAAGAATTGCAGTTCTCTGGGCGAGGTTATTTTCCCCAGCCAGTATGCAGAAAGCAATCTGCAGATCGGCGTATTTGAGGGGTGTTCAAATTTACAGCGTGTAAAAGTACCAAACAGCAATATGGATTTTACAGATGATACATCCTTCACCTTTGAGACGTTTAAGGATACAGTGCCGGAAAGCTTTTATTTCTGGGGAGCAGATACCAAGACGGATGACAGAATTGGCAGATCTGCTTTGCATGTAACGGCGAATGAGGAAGAAATTGCTTATAAATACTGGGATAAGGAAGTGTACGAGGTTGTGATCTCGGAAGCGGCAACAGGAGCCTCTATCACCTATCAGGTAAATGACCGAAACGAACTGACCAAGATCTGGATCGAGGGAAATCCTGAAAATGTGGAAATTCCCAAACGGATCGGACCTTATGGAATATCAACTATAGGAACCGGCTGCTTCGACAATGCGTGTACCATTAAGCGTGTTACGATCCCGGAAACGGTTGCAAATATTGCAGACGGCGCATTTAAGGGAACCCACAATCTGAAAACCGTGATCTTCAGCAATGCGTCAACCATCCAGAGCATCGGAACGGATGCGTTCCGCACACAGGTTGTATCCTGCGGGGATAAAATTACGGAAGAAGATCCTGAGCTTACCTTTGTAGGGGCTATGATCAATGACGCCGGGACAGATACAGTACCGTTCATCTACGCCATGACGCCGGAAAATATGATCAACAATCCGGATCAAAATAAGGCATGGATTACCTGTCACAGTGGCTGGCCTACCAATCTGGAAGTAAAATATAATTATGATTACACAACCGAAGAGGGCGGCGCAGAACTGGAAAGCTATCCCAGGTATGATAACTTTACGGATGCCATTACAGATGCAAGCGGTAATATTACAGGCTTTAAATCCAACAGGGCCAAGATAGAGGCCTATGTGGCGCAGCTTCCCTATGTGAATACTTCGGATGATACGGAAGAAACCTATCTTGCTGATGTGATCCAGGAAGCGATTGACCGCTGCGAAAAGAATGATCCTACCAACCTTCCTACAGAAAAGATGCTTGAGCTTGTAAATGCATCCAAAAATGTAGTGGTGCCTACCAACGTAGATATGCTGAAAAAGGGACTCTTTTCCGGTTATACATATAAAACAGACAGTAACGGAGAGCCTATTGTACCTGAAGAAGCAGAGGTTGTTGGAACAGAAGGACCAGACACCTATATTAACTCGATTACTTTAAATGGTGTGAATACCATTGATCCGTTTACCTTTACCGGATGCAGTAATCTTCAAAGTGCAGCGATTATCGGGGCCACAGAGCTGGGCGATTATGCTTTTGGCGGTCTGGAAGAGCTTGACAGTACCACAGGAGTGATTAATTCAACCAGTGAAAATTGTGAAAATCTTTCCAGCGTTACCTTAGGCCCTAATATTGCAACGGTAGGAATGAGGCCGTTCAGAGGCTGCGATAAGCTCACCAACATAGAATGCCTTGGCAGTAATCTGGCATATCAAAACGGTATTTTATATGATTTGAACAATGGTAAAAAGACCATTGCGGAATGTCTGCCCGGAAGAAGAATTAACGTAGGCTCCTATACCGTCGGGCCGGAGGAATTTGACGGGGTAACAGATGTTCTGCCGGAAGCATTTATGGATTGTGATGAGATCGGTAAGGTTGATCTGTCCACCACAACGGTAGATACCATACCGGACAGATGCTTTATGGATACCAAAATCCTGACCTCGGTTGTCCTTCCGGATACCGTCAAAAATATTGAGAAGGATGCCTTTAAAAACAGCGGTCTTAAGCTGTTAACAATCCCTGGAAATCAGGCGTATATTGAAAAAGATGCCTTTGAAAGCAGTCCTCAGCAGACGATTAACTTTGAATGTGTTGAGGGAACCACAGCGGACAGATATGCCAAGGAATATGACTATATTAATCCGGAATACGGAAAGGTTTATCTGACCCACACCGTAACCTTCTGGGACTACCCGGATTACCCGGATATTACAAGCAAGGCTGTATACTATACCACCAAGGTAAAGGACGGAGAGGACGCTGTTCCGCCTACTACGCCTCCTTCCCATGACGGAGTTGCCTTCAGCAGATGGACAGACTATACCAACATTTCCAAGGATACAGATGTGTGGCCGATTTTTGGATCCAACATCTATGCGGTTTCCTTTATGGATTATGATGGAACACTGATCGGAGAGGTACAGTATATTGAGGAAGGCAAGAGCGCAACGCCTCCTGCCAACCCTACAAGAGAAGGCTATACCTTTGATAAGTGGTCTCAGGACTGGAACAATGTCACAGAAGACAGAACGATCATTGCGCTTTATATAGATAATTCCAGTGACGCCAGCAGGCACACGGTTATCTTTTACGATTATGACGGAAAGACCATTTTAAGCCAGCAGTCCGTAAATGACGGAGAAGCGGCAGTAGAGCCCAAGTCGCCTACCAGAGCCGGTTATACTTTCCTGGGATGGGTGCCTTCGGACTTCTCAAAGGTCACAAAGGATATGAATATTGTGGCAAATTATGAGAAGGAAGGAAGCGGTACTTCCTCCAGCGCAAACCCTTCCGGCAGTGGCAGCAACAATGGAAACAATAATGGAAATAACGGCAATGGCAGCAATGCTTCTCCCACCCCCACATCAGCTCCTGGCGCAAACGGCAGTGATGTGAAGAAGTACACCGTATCGGTATCGGGCGGAAGCGGAAGCGGCAGCTATGCAGCAGGTGCAGTGGTAGCGATCAATGCATACTTTATGGGAGAAGGACAGGTCTTTGATAAGTGGACTTCTTCTACAGCGGGAGTTGGCTTTGCAAATCCCAATGCGTCCTCCACAACCTTTACCATGCCTGCAGCAAATGTGGCCATTACAGCAACCTATAAGACAGGAAGCGGCAGCGCCAATGCAAATGCTGCAAATGGAGGCAGTTCCGCCTCTGGACAGAATGGATCAAGCTCAAGCAGCAACGGAACCAAGGTAGAGATTACCAGACCGGGTATTTCCAATACAGGACTTGCAGGTGCAACCGTAAGCGGTGCAACAGATAACTTTATTGTAAAGATCACAGAGGATCAGGCAGCAACGGATGCGGTGATTGCAGCGCTTCAGGCAGAATACGGAGATATCAGCAGACTGAAATATCTGCCTATGGATATCAGTCTGTATGACTCCACCGGCAGAACCAAGATCGCTGATACCTCAGGGATCAGTGTGAACTTAACACTGCCGCTTCCGGATGATCTGATCCAGTATGCAGGCAATAATATGGCCGCAGCGGTCAATAATGGACAATTAGAGAAGTTAAATGCCAGATTTACAACAGTAGACGGAGTACCGTGCATTAACTTTACTGCTACGCATTTTTCACCTTATGTGATCTATGTAGATACAGCAAACCTGACGCAGGCGACCATTGATGCCACACCGAAGACCGGTGATCCCATTCATCCTAAGTGGTTTTTGGCAACAGGACTTGCATGTATTTCCCTGATTTTGTTCTTTAAGAGGGACAAGAAGGTGTTACCCGTTAAAACGGCTTAGGAGTATTCCATGAATAGAAAAATTGCAAAAACCCTGAGTATTCTGCTGGCGCTTACGGCGCTGGCAGTTACCCAGGTACCTGTGTCAGATGCGGAAGCAAGCGCTGTCGCATCTGATTTTGAAATGGAAGGAAGTAAGCTACTCAAATATACAGG
>ENA-ORPK01002380-ORPK01002380.1-human-gut-metagenome-genome-assembly--contig:-NODE-2380-length-13043-cov-4.043271_pt1 | contig 13043 bp, 11 predicted proteins | sample MGYA00242139_ERZ509068 | MGnify/ENA primary metagenome ERZ509068 (study PRJEB26280, sample SAMEA2338687) | human gut metagenome | biome: human gut; feature: human-associated habitat; material: faeces... | reverse complement strand
TGCCTGTTGATGGTGAGGAAGTGAAAGAACTTCCCTTGGAAACTGAAACAACTGTCGAGACGGTATGCTTATTGTCCAAACACCAAGAAGTGGGGGGAATAAGCTATGCAGATAAAATATGAAAACATCATCCTTAGGGATATGATAGAGACGGATATAGAGGACTATGTGCGCTGGTTCACGGCGGAACGTGAATGGGAAAAATGGGATGCTCCTTGGGAGAAGGAAGATACGGACGAGGAGACAGAGCGCAAAGAATGGACGAAATACTATGAATCGGTGAAAAACCGCCCTGATGATGCTTACCGCTGGAAATTTGAGATTCAATGGAACGGTAAGCACATTGGCTGGGTATGTTCCTATTGCATTGACGAAAACTATGAATGGGTAGGAAAAGCTGAGGAAGGCCAAATAGTTCACCGCGCTGTCGGCATAGATATTTGCGAATCGGATTCATGGGGAAACGGTATCGGCACAAATGCCCTTCGCGCTTTTATGGATTACTGCCTTGACAGCGGTGCGTGCGAGCTGTACACGCAAACTTGGTCCGGCAATGTTCGCATGCTTCGCTGCGCCGAGAAACTTGGCTTTGCTGAGTGCAATCGCTGTATCGGAGAGCGGGAGGTCAACGGACGGAAATACGATGGCTTAACGCTGAAATTTAAGAAGCAAGTTTGAATTGAAAGTGCCGCTGTGGCATAGAGATTCATCAAAATAACTATCCCCGCCCGCATTTACTGCGCAGGCGGGTTCTTTTGATTGAAATTGGTACGATACCGTACTCATCTATGGAGGCCAAGCGTGAATATATATTTTGCCGCAGGCCTTGACCTTTCACCTAAGTGCAATGATATAACCTTATCCGAAAGGAGATGGATGATATGACCATAAAGGAATTTGCAAAGCTGTGCGGCTGCAATCCGCAAACGCTTAGGTATTACGACCGCGTTGGCCTGCTCAAGCCCGTTCGGGTGGACAGATACTCGGGCTATCGCTTTTATGATGAGGAGCAGGCGGTAACGTTCGTTAAGATAAAGAACCTGCAAAGCGCGCTTTTCACCATAGACGAAATAAAGCCGCTGCTTGATGCCGACAGCGCGACCGTGTATAAAGCGTTTGACGAGAAGATAGCCTCCCTTGAGAGTAAGCTTGAAACCGTGCGTGCCATACAGCGGTCATATCAGGGTGAAATTGACATGGTAAAGGAACAGCTGGAAGCGATAAGGCAAAAGGTAACGGAGTCTATGCGCGCATACGACCCAAGCGAGCAGTTCGATATAGACGGCGAACAGTACGCGCGGATAACCGATAACGTATGTAACTTTTTCGAAAGTATGCTTACGGCAAACGATGCGGACATAAGCTATACGCCGCAGGAAGGCGGAGATGAAGCGCATGAGGAAGAAGAATACACCGACCCGCTGCACGACGAGGGGTATACGCTTGTGTATGAAAAGCACGGCTGGGGGCGCGTTAAGGACTTCCTTGACGAATGGCGCTGCCTTGAGGACGGGGCGGAGTATCTGCTGTATTTTGAACTTAAAGACGCAAGCTGCGGAATGCCGTTTGCAAATACAATACTCGGCATTCTGTGCGAATGCGATAAGGACAAAAAGAAGCAGCTTGGCTGCAACGTGACCGCTTCAAAGGATGGCATGAACCATTTCTATCTGCTCAAACGAACCGAATAATAATATACGGCAATGAAAACGCCCGGCTCCTGAAATGAGGAACCGGGCATGTTTTTGCTTTACGCTATGCTGATATCAAGTATTAGCCGGCGTAGTTGATGTCGTTATAGAACAGGGTGCCGTCGCCGCAGACAACAAGACCATTGATGTCGTTGCGGTATGCGCAGTAGGAAACATCGGAATAGAGGGGCACTATGGCGCAATCCTTGAACATTTCCATCTGGGCTTCATAAACGTGTTCAACGGCCTGATCCATATCGGAAGAGGTGGCGGCCTTCTCTATAAGGTCCTTATAAACCTGCATGTCGGCGTCGCTCTTGGTGTTGGGATCGTAGTAAGCATAGTTGAGTACCAGTATGGCTTCCGCCCATTCAAGCACGGCTATACCGGCATCGTAATCGTCGTCGGCCATGCGCTCATAGATGTAGTTCCAGTCTATGGTTTCTATGTTCATCTTTATGCCGATTTCCTGAAGCTGCAGCTGCATTTCCTGCGCAACGGTAACGGCGGTGCCGCTGGAACGGGTAAGGAAGGTGAACTCCAGCACGCTGCCGTCTTTTTCAAGGTAGCCTTCGCCGTTCATGGTGTATCCGGCTTCGGCCAGCAGACGCTTGGCTTCTTCCACGTTGTTGCTCAGGTTGTCCTTGAAGTAGGCTTCGGCCTTCTCGGAGAAGAACTGCATGCCTTCGGTTATCATGGAATATGCGGGCTTCATGGCGCCGTTGCACATTTCTTCCATGGCGTCGCGGTCAAGGGCAAGCATTATGGCCTTGCGGACGTTAATGTCCTGCAGGTCCTTGTGGTCCTGATTCAGCTCGAAGTATTCAATGTTGGGATAGGTGTTTTCAAGCGTTATAACGCTGTCTATGCTCTGCAGTTCGGCATGCTGTTCCATGTTTATGCCGCTCAGCACGTCCACTTCGCCGTTGGCAAGCATGGTGGTCTGGGTGAATGCTTCGGTATCGGCCACTATAACGGTGATGTAGTCCAAATCAACGGGACCCTTGTTCTTGAGAAGGGGCAGGTTGGTTTTGTAATACGGGTTGGGCTTAAGGATTATGCGGTCGCCGGGAATGTATTCGTCCACGTAGAACGCGCCGTAGGGGATAGCGCCCCACTGCAGCTCATCATCGGTCATGGTGTCCAGGCAGTCCTTCTTGATTATGCCCATGAAGCAGGTGCACAGGAAGTGCATCAGGTCGGTACGATAGGTGGAAAGGTGCAGTATAACATCCTTGCCGTCGGCCTCCATTGATTCAATGTTGGAATAGCCGTAGCCCCAGTCGCTGCCGTCAAGGCCGTACTGGATGGAGGCTATAACGTCCTCGGGAGTAACATCGGTGCCGTCATAGAACTTCATGCCTTCGCTCATGATAAGCTTCATGGTCAGTCCGTCCTCGCTGATTTCGTAGCCCTCGCAGATACGGGGCAGCACGTTGTTGCGATCTTCGGGATCCATCAGGAAAAAGGTGTCCGCGATAAGGTCCTGGGCATTATTCCAGCCGGTACAGCGGTACAGGTTGGTGCCGAGCCATTCGGAGTCGTAGATGGTGATGGTACGCTTACCGTTTTCATCCACGGTCACGCCGCCGTTATTGTTGGCGGGGGTGTTGTCGCCGGCCGGGGTATCGGTGTTGCTGGGGGTGTTCGCCGTGTTGCTGCAGCCCGCGAAAGCGGACACGAGCATCATTATGCCCATAAGCAGCGCCAAGATTCTCTTCATTGGGGTTCCTCCTTATTTTTATATCTGATGCGGCTTTGCCGTTATCATTTAATGCTTATTTGTCGTATAGGAAGCAGCTTACCTGATGCAGTGCATCCACGTGGTAATCCTTGGGCAGTTCCTCGCGGCAGCGGTCTGTCGCATGCGGACAGCGCGCAGCGAAGCGGCATCCCTTGGGCAGGTTTATAAGGCTGCCGGTTTCGCCGCCCATAAGCTCCTTCTTTTGGCTGCGCAGCGTGGGGTCGAGTATGGGGGAGGCGGCCATAAGCCCGTGCGTGTAAGGATGCAACGGGTTGGAGGATATCGTCTCCGTGGGGCCGAACTCCATAAGTTTGCCAAGGTACATTACCGCAATGCGGTCGCTTATATAGCGCAGCACGTTAAGGTCGTGCGTTATGATAAGATAGGTCAGGCCGAAATGCTCCTGCAGATCGAGCAGCAGATTGAGTATCTGCGCCTGAACGGATATGTCAAGGGCGCTTGTGGGTTCATCCAGCACCATTATGTCGGGCCTGAGCACCAGCGCGCGTGCAATGGCTATACGCTGAAGCTGACCGCCGGAAAGCTGATGCGGATAGGAATAGAGATACCTTTCATCCATCTTGACCAGCTTCATGGCCTCCTGCGCCTTCTCAACGGCCTCCGCTTTGGGAACGCCGTGCAGTATCATGGGGCGCATGATGCTGCTTAGCACGTTGAGCCTGGGGTTAAGGTTGGATGCCGGATCCTGGAACACGGTGGCTATGCTGCGGCGCACGGCTTTAAGCTCCCTGCCGTGCAGCTTTGATATATCCTGCCCGTTCATAAGCACCCTGCCCTCGGTTGCGGGGGTAAGATTGAGTATAACGCGGGCAAGGGTGGTCTTTCCGCTGCCGGATTCGCCGGCAAGGCCGATTATCTCGCCCTTGTTTATGGTCAGGTTTATGTCGTCCACGGCCTTTACGGAGCCTTTTTTGGCATTGAAGGCGCCGCTGGTGAGCGGGAAGTATTTCTTCAGTCCGGATATTTCTATTGCCGGTACAGGTGCATTAACGTTGGCGTTGCTCATTACAGTTTCGAAGCCTCCTCCGCAAAATGGCAGCTGAATGTGTGGTCATGACTCACGGTAAGCACGGGTGGATTTTCGGTGAAGCATATTTCCTTGGCCAGCGGGCAGCGGTTGGCAAAGCGGCAGCCGGGCTTCTTTTCGGTTATGCGCGGCACGTTGCCGTCTATTGTTTCCAGCCTGCCCTCGTGCTTTGTTTTGCGCGGCAGGGCGCGCATGAGCAGTCTTGTATACGGATGGGAGGGTGCGGCGAAAACATCGAACACGTTGCCATGCTCCACTATGTTGCCCGCGTACATTACGGCTATTCTGTCCGCAACCTCGGCAACAAGGCCGAAATTATGGGTTATCATGAGTATGGCGGTATTGTACTGCGTTTTGAGATCCTTTAATATTTGCAGTATCTGCGCCTCTATCGTAACGTCAAGCGCGGTGGTGGGCTCGTCCGCTATAAGCAGCTCCGGCGTGCGGGAAAGCATCATGGCTATCATAACGCGTTGGCGCATGCCGCCGGAAAGCTCGTGCGGGTAGCTGTTCACGCGCTTTTCCGCGTCCGGAATGCGCACGTCCTTATAAAGGCTTATAACGCGCTCCCACGCTTCCTTGTGGCTCAGCCCGTCAAGCAATATGGCTTCCTCAACCTGCGAGCCGGTGCGGTAAACAGGGTTGAGCGAATCCAAAGGATTCTGGAATATCATGCCTATGTGCTTGCCGCGCATCTTTTCCATGTCCCGCACGGGAATCTTGTTCAAATCCTCGCCCTTGAACAGTATTTTGCCGCCTATTTTCTCGTTGCCGTCCATAAGCAGGCGCATTATGGTGAAGGCTATCGTGCTTTTGCCGCAGCCGGATTCGCCTACCAGCGCAACAATCTCGCCGCGGTTCATGGTAAAATTAACGTCGGACACGGCGGAAAGATAGCCGTTGCGTATGCGGTAATCTATGCTCAGATCCTCAAGCCTAAGCAGGGGCTCTTCGGTATTGTCAAGCTTGGTCACTATGTCGCTCATGTGTTTCCTCCTTACAGGCCCTTCAGGCGCGGGTCAAGCAAATCGCGCATGCCTTCGCCCAGTATATTGAACCCAAGCACGGTATACACCAGCGCAAGGCCGGGGAATATGCTGAGCCACTGCGCACGGTGAACATAGTTCATGCCCTGCGATATGGCCAAGCCCCAGTCCGGAGAAGGCGGCTGAGAGCCAAGGCCAAGGAAGCTGAGCGTTGTGGTGGCCATTATGGTGCCGGGCAGGTTGTTTGAAATGAGCACTATCAGCGAAGGCACGATGTTCGGCAGAATATAGCGGAACATTAATGAAAGCGAGCTTTCGCCGAAGGCGCGTCCGGTTTCAACGAAGGCCATCGTGCGCAGTGACATCGTTTTTGCGCGCACGGTGCGGGCGTAGCCTGCCCAGCCGACCAGCGATATTGCAATTATAGAATTGGTAAGGCCCTTACCAAGAACCGTAACAACGGCAAGCGCCAGTATGGTGCCGGGTACGCACCAGGTAACGTCGGTTATAAACAGCAGCACCTTATCCACCCAGCCGCCGAAATAGCCGCACAGAAGGCCAATAACAACGCCAAGGAAAAGCTGTATGCTTGTGCCAAGCAGCGCCACCCAAAGGGTTATGCGCGTGCCGTAGATAACCTTGCTGAACATATCGCGGCCGAAATCATCCGTACCGAAAAGGTAGGTTGAATTGGGGGCCTGGAGCTTGGCCTGCTTATGGGGTTCATCGTAGTCATAGGGGGCAATCTGCTGCGCAAATATGGCTACGAGTATAAGGCTAAGTATCATCAGGAAGCCAACGACAAAGTTAACGTTCCTTCTGCAATTATAAAAGAATTCTCTGATGGGGGAATAGTTCATGCTCCGGCGCCTCCGTTCATGGTAATGCGAATTCTGGGGTCAAGCATACCGACCACAACGTCGCTGAGCGTGTTGAACACGACCGTCAGCACGGCTATTATAAGTATGCAGCCCTGAACAACGGCGTAGTCCTGAGTGATTATGCTGTTCACGAGCAGGCTGCCCATGCCGGGTATGCTGAATATGCGCTCGGTTATTACTGCGCCGGATATAAGCCAGGGTATGCTCATGAACACAAGCACGGTTATAAGTATGAGGGCGTTGCGCATAACGTGCTTGACCATAACGGTTTTGTGCGGCAGGCCCTTTGCATAGGCTGTAAGCACATATTTTTCGCGGAACACGTCAAGCACTTCGGTCTTGGTAAGGCGGATGGTGCCGGCAAGCGAGCCGAGCACGCCGCCGCCTATGGGCAGCACCCAGTTGACGGCCTTTTCATAGCCGGATATAGGCAGCCATTTCAGCGTTACGCTGAACAGCAGTATCAGCAGAACGTATAGCCAGAAGCTTGGCACGGCGGAAAGGAAAAGGGTAACGTTTATTATTGCGCGGTCAAGGAAGGTATCCTTTTTATATGCGCAAAGCAGTCCTAACGGCACTGCGATGACTATTTCAAAGAACAGCATCCAGCCGCAAAGCTTAAGACTGAGCGGTATGCGCGCGTCCATCATATCCGCAACCTTCTGCTTAACGCGGAGGGACGTGCCGAAATCTCCCTTGGATATTATCTTCCATATCCAGTCAACGTACTGCACGGTAAGCGGGCGGTCGTAACCGTATTCGTGGCGGATAATGTCCTTGCGCTCCTGTGACACCTTACGGTCAACTATCAAATCGACCGGGTCGCCGGGCATCAAATGCATCATGCTGAACACCAGCACGGAAACTGTAAATACCAGTAATAGGCCATTCAGCAGCTTTTTCAGAATAAATGATGTCAAGATCTGCTCTCCTTTGTTTGAATTGTGACGCCTATATATTAGGCTACAATATATTTTATCATGGCCATAATAAAAAGGACATTGCAAAAAGCGCGCGCATAATGCAGAATGTGATTGCATTCATTTCATTTTGTCCATATTTGCAAAACCTTGGTATAATTAAACCGAAATATCTACGGAGGGCTGCGCATGTGAACAAAAATCGTAAATGGGAGGACGAAACGGACCGCTTACGCAATTCCTTTTTCACGGAAGGGTTCCATTGCCTTGTATATAACGTGAGCGAGGCATATAACCTTGTTAAGGCGCATAAGCATGATTTTCCGCAGTTTGTAATAATGCAGTCCGGCGCAACGCGGCAAACGCAAAGCAGCCGGGCATATCACCTGGGCAGCGGGGACATATTGTTCACCCCGCCGGGAGTGATGCACAGCATGTCCCTTGCGGAGCAGAAATACTTCTATAATTTCTCCGTCACCACGGAAATAGCCCGCGCCGCGCTTACGGCGGCATGCGGGGAGGAATGCGGCTTTGCGGACATTACGCCGCTGATAACCCCGCGGGAGAAGGACATGGCGCTGATACTGAACCAGATAACAAGCCTTGAAGCTACGCTGGATGGGATAGAGATATGCGATGAGGACGATGCATTCTATAAGGACGTGGTGTATCATCAGGTGTTTGCAATACTGTATCTTATATTCAGCGTGGCGGGGAAGGAAAAGGCCAATACTGCCCTTGCCGTAAGGGAGGACGAGCGCACGCGGAACACGGACAGCCTTATCAACTATCTTGATAACCATTATTATGAAGAGATTCGCTTTGCGGAGGTTGCGGAGCGGTTCGGCATGTCCCAGGCCACAATGTCGCGCAGGTTCTTTGCCGCGCGGGGCGTTAAGCTGCAGGATTATCTTAACCGGCGGCGCGTGAGCGAGGCGCAGAAGCTTATGGCGCAGGAGAATATGTCGCTGTTCTATATTGCCGATGCTGTGGGGTATCAGGATTTCAGCACGTTTTACAGAAACTTTAAGCGCTGCTGCGGCATGAGCCCTTCACAGTACCGCGAAATAGTGCTGGGGCAGGCGAAGGCGGATATATCAAATGAAAAGACGGAGGACAAAACCGAATGAAGAAGCTTATATGCATTGCGCTGTGCATGGCTATTGCGGCATGCTGCACGCTCAGCCTTGCCGCGAAGGACGACAAGATGGAGACGGATCCATACGCCGTGCCGCAGGTGAAGAACGCGCCGATAGCGCTGCTGTATGAGGAGACCACGGACACGGTTCTATTCTCGCGCGAGGCGGACAAACCCAACCCGCCCGCAAGCATGACAAAGGTCATGACGGCAACGCTGGTGCTGGAATACGACCCGGAGCTAAAGGGCACAATGGTGGTGCCGGAGGAGGCGATGAGCAAGGAGAACTGCTCCTGGCTCGATACGAACCATCTTGAGGTGGGCGAGGAGGTGTCCGTATGGGACCTGATGAACTATCTTTTGATAGCATCGGGCAACGAGGCCGCGACTACCCTTGCCATATACGTTGCGGGGGACATACCCACGTTTGTTGACATGATGAACAAAAAGGCCGCCGAGCTTGGCATGACAAGCACGCATTACGTTGACCCGCATGGGCTGAGCAGCGTACCGCAGCTGATAACCGCCAACGATATGCTCAAGCTTTGCCGCTACGCCATGAAGAACGATACCTTCCGCAAAATAGTATCCACGCGGGAGGGCAGGATACCCGCTTCCAACAAGCGGAGCGAAGCATTCTATTTCCGCAACAGCAACAGCGTGCTTGACCCGCTGGGCAACCGCTTCTACGATACCGGCTTCAGCGACGATATAATAGGCATAAAAACCGGCTATATACCCGATTCCGGCATGAACCTTTCCTGCGCGATGCAGCACGGGGAGCTGCGCTTTTACAGCGTTGTTATGAAGGGCAAGGGCATGTTCCTTGAAGGGGAGCCGTGCTACACGCATTGCCTTGACACGGCCACGCTTATGCGCTATGCGCGCACGTTTGCGCGCTTCGGCTACGGCGAAGGGGAATTGGTTGAGCAGGCTAAAAGCGGGCTTAAATGCCTTGACGTGGCGGCTGACAGGGACGTGTACATACTCTATCAGGATAATAAGCAGCCGGACTATACCGTTACCTACGTATCGGACATAGCATCGGCCAAGAAGGGCGACGCCGTTGGCACAATAACCCTCAGGGACGAATTCGGCAACGTGCGCACAGCGGAGCTTATTGCCGCAAAGGATGCGGCTGTGCAGGCGTGGGTGATATATGCCGCGGCGGGGCTTATAATAGCGATAGCGGCGGTATGCATAGCGCTCAGGAAGCGTTCGCGGGCAAAATAATATATAATACGCAGCGTATTTTCTTCGGCCGCGGTATGGGTTATAATTGACCTGTGCTACGGCCGAATTTTTTGCATATGCAGGAGGAACAGACGATTGCAGTACAAAAGCGACATTGAAATAGCCCAGGGCGCGGCAATGCGCCCGATAACCGAAATAGCCAGGACTGCCCACGTGGACGAAAAATATATTGAACAATACGGCCGCTACAAGGCCAAAATTGACCCCGCCCTTTTGAAGGAGACGCAGCGGAAGGACGGCAGGCTGGTGCTTGTTACCGCCATAACCCCCACCCCCGCGGGAGAGGGCAAGACCACCACCACCATCGGCCTTGCGGACGGGTTAAGGCGCATTGGCAAGGATGCGGTTGTTGCGCTGAGGGAGCCTTCGTTGGGGCCTGTATTCGGCATAAAGGGCGGCGCGGCGGGCGGCGGATATGCCCAAGTGGTGCCCATGGAGGACATAAATCTGCACTTCACCGGCGATTTCCATGCCATAGGCGCGGCAAACAATCTGCTTGCGGCTATGCTCGATAACCATATTCAGCAGGGCAACGCCCTTAACATAGACCCGCGCAGGATAACATGGAAGCGCTGCATGGACATGAACGACCGTCAGCTGCGGTTCATCGTGGACGGTCTGGGCGGCAAGGTGAACGGCACCCCGCGCGAGGACGGCTTTGATATCACGGTCGCCTCGGAGATAATGGCTGTACTCTGCCTCTCCTCATCCGTCTCGGATTTGAAAGCCCGCCTTTCGCGCATTATCGTGGGCTACACATATGACGAGCGCCCCGTGACGGCGGGCGAGCTCCATGCGGCAGGCGCAATGACAGCGCTCCTGCGAGATGCTCTGAAGCCCAATCTCGTGCAGACGCTCAAGGGCACGCCCGCCTTTGTGCACGGCGGTCCTTTTGCCAACATAGCGCACGGCTGTAATTCCGTGCTCGCCACAAAAATGGCGATGAAAACAGCCGATTATGCCGTTACGGAAGCGGGCTTCGGTGCCGATCTCGGTGCGGAAAAATTTCTCGATATCAAGTGCCGCATGGCAGGGGAGAGCCTGATCTGCCTGTTGGGCAACGGAGAACGTGCGCCCCGTGAACCGGAGCTGGTGGAGCTGCTGCGACAGGCTGTCCCCAGCGCGGTGGGGATCGTGGCGACGGTGCGCGCGCTGAAAATGCACGGCGGTATGCCGAAATCCGAGCTTGCACGCGAAGATCTTCACGCGCTTGAAGCAGGCATACCGAATCTCCTCCGCCATGTTTCGAATATGAAAAATGTCTATGGACTTCCTACGGTTGTCGCCATAAACCGCTTCCCTACCGATACGGATGCGGAAATTTCATTTATCATGGATAAGTGCCGCGAGCTGGGCGTAAACGCCGTGCTTTCCACCGTTCATGCCGAGGGAGGCAAGGGCGGCGAGGCACTGGCGCGCGAGGTTGTCCGCCTTTGCGAGGAGGAAAAAGCGGATTTCCGCTTTGCCTATCCCGACGAAATGACGCTCACGGAAAAAATAGATGCCGTAGTTCGCCGCGTTTACGGAGGAAGCGGTGTCACACTGCTTCCCAATGCGAAAAAACAGGTGGGAATGCTCGAGTCGCTCGGCTTCGGCTCATGCCCCGTATGCATAGCAAAAACGCAGTACAGCTTTTCCGATGACCCGACGCTTCCCGGCGCACCCGAGGGCTTTACCGTAACAGTGCGCAATGTGCGCGTCTCGGCGGGCGCGGGCTTTGTCGTGGTGCTCACAGGCGATATCATGACCATGCCGGGACTGCCGAAATCCCCCGCGGCAGAGCGGATAGATGTTGATGAAAACGGCAGAATATCCGGACTTTTCTGATATCGCAAATATCATAAAAACACAAAACCCGAGGCTCGCGCTTCGGGTTTTATTATTGATATTGATTCTGCTATCGCATTTATTTCATATTGACACGCAGAACATCGGCATATTTCACCGCCTCGGAAATATCGCCGAGAGTTTTTGCCACATAAACCTTCACGAGGTCGTCGCCCTCAAGATAATATATCGTATAGCCGACATCCTCCATCGTACTTGAATATGCGGTTTTTGCCGCCGACGCATAATAGTAATAATATTTTCTGCCGCCGTATTCAACAAAATTTTCGGGCGCACCGCTCTTTATGCTCTCTATTGTATATTTTGCCGATGTCCCGTATGAGAAGTATGTCGTGACAAAAATGCCATCCTTGCAGTCGTCATATCCGGACGATTCGCCTTTATCCGGTTTATACGATGATTTGTAGCCGCTCGGCTCGTATATAAGCTCGGCATATTCGCCGGTTTTCTCATCGGATGTCACGGTAAACCTGTTCAGCTCATAGCCGGACGGCAGAGTTTTCGCCTTGTAATAATGTGTCGCCGAGTCGGGAAGCTCTTTTTCAAGGTCGGCATATATGCCTCTCCCGCAGGAAACGAGGGCAAGCGCGAGCATAATTATGCAGAGTGCAAAGCAAACGGTTTTCTTCATGGTGTGGCTCCTTTCTCTTGTGAAAAAAGCGCAGTCTGCCGTAGTAAATGCGGTAGCCTGCGCTGTCTCGGGCTTATTTATTTTGCTTAGATCGGGATGTCCGGAAGGTCTATTTCACCTTTGCGCGAGGATGTGGTAGACTCGGGTGTCGTGGCTGTTGTTGTTGTCACGGTTGTAGTCGTAGCCGTTGTGGCTGTCGTAGCTGTTGCGGTTGTGGTTGTGGTTGTGGTTGTGGTTGCGGTTGTGGTTGTGCCCTCGGTTGTTGTCTCTCCGGATGTAGAAGTCGTAATCTCGGTCGTCACTGTTGTGGTGCCCGTCGTCTCGGTCGTCGTGGTCAGTTCGGTTGTCGTCGTTGCTTCCGCAGTTGTGTCGGATGAATCCGTCGTTATCGTGAATTCATCTGTCACTTTCGTTTCGGGTGTTTTCTCGCCGCAACCGGTGAGTACAAGGGCTGTCAGTAAAGTTATACATATTATGATAAAGAAAAGCTTCTTCAAGGTACTTCCTCCATATATACAAAGCAATTGTTTTCACTATGATACCACACTTTTTCTTTCAAGTCAATATAATTCTCCATATTGTATTAAAATTATACCGACTTGAACAAAAAATCCGCCGAAACGGCGGATTTATGTATTTATTTCAGTTTGCGCCGCGGAGTATGTCACCCGCTTTTACCTCAAAAGGCACAGGGAGCCAGAATTCCATGAAAGGATGCGGTGCGCTCTCCAGTTCCGCGCCGTTTTCCGCGGAGATGATTTTCTCCACGGTAAAGCCCCTGCCGAATTTCCCGGGGGAGATAAGCTCTGCCGCCATGCCGAGACTGACTTTGTTTCTCTGGCGGAATTTTGCCGTTTTCCGCTCGGCATCGTATTCCAGAGCCACGGCGAGATATGCTTTCT
>ENA-ORPK01002378-ORPK01002378.1-human-gut-metagenome-genome-assembly--contig:-NODE-2378-length-13044-cov-3.501424_pt1 | contig 13044 bp, 6 predicted proteins | sample MGYA00242139_ERZ509068 | MGnify/ENA primary metagenome ERZ509068 (study PRJEB26280, sample SAMEA2338687) | human gut metagenome | biome: human gut; feature: human-associated habitat; material: faeces... | reverse complement strand
CGACCTCCAGGTTATGAGCCTGGCGAGCTACCAACTGCTCCACTCCGCGATATTATCTGTTTCTGAGTGCAAAGGTAGTTTTTTTTTCTGAGCGAAGCAAGAGCTTGGAGAAAAAAGTGTGGTGGCAGAGGGTGCCCTGCCGTGTTTTTTCTTGGTCGAAAGGCAGCTTTGTTAGGCGTAAGTGACAAAATCGGGCACTTGCTCTGCAAAGAAATCTATTATTTTAGATGCACATGCTTCATGTATATATGTCCTGCACGTTTAGAATGGGTATCCTATGGCAAAGTGGAGAGCAAAGCGGTTAGACAGTTTGCCGGTGTCGAAATAGCTGGGCTTGATGCTGGCCGGGTCGTGGAGGGCAATGCCGAGGTCAAGGCGTATTACAAGAAATTCGAGGTCATAGCGCAGACCTGCACCGCTACCTAAGGCAAGGTCATTGAACAGGTCGGGCAGATGGAAAGTGCCGCCTTGGCGTGTCTCGTCGCTGCGCATGGTCCAGACATTGCCGGCATCAACGAACCATGCTCCCATGAGAGAGCCAAAGAGTGGAAAGCGCAGTTCGATGTTGCCTTCAAGCTTGATGTCGCCAGTTTGGTCCATGTAGGAATATTTGCGCCCACGGCTTACGAAACGCCCTGGCCCCACAGAGCGTATGGGGAATGCGCGGACACTGTTTGCTCCACCCACATAAAACTGGTCGTTGTAGGGCACAATGTCGGTGTTGCCGTAGGAATAGGCCACGCCGCCCATAATTCTTGTGGCCAGTCTGGTGTTGATGCCCAACTTATAGGATTTGCGTATCTCCAACGACACCTTAATAAACTGTGCAAATGGGTTATTGAAGACGTTCTTGTTTTTCTTTGAGAAACTCTGGCCAGACATGGCGCAGATGCCTGAGGTCAGCGCCCCTGCTTCCTTGACGGTCAGTTGCCAGATTATGGGGTTGCGTGAGCTGGCAGGCGAGGTGTAGGTGTAGGTGTATTGTATGGCCGGTACGAAGCGGTCGCGCATTGAGACAGCAAGCGATGGGCTGACGTTGAGAATGGAGTCAAATTCCGTTGTGGTGTGTATCAGCTTGTCAAACGACAAGGATATCGGGGTCAGTTCATGGCGTGAAGTGTTGTTCCTGCGCCATGTGTAGGCAAGGTCTACCCCAAGCGAGAACATGTTGTAGAAGCCAGAGCGGTTGAGCCAGTCTGTGGAAAACGAGATGCTTGTGGAGGCGGGAAACCTCAATCGACGTGGGTTCATACCAGGGAATACAAAGCGGGGGACATCAAGCGAAACCTTGATGCCGGCCTCATAAGAGTTGAAGAGGGCACCGCTCTGGTGTTTCTCAAGATTGGTCTTCCATTCGTATGACCCGAAGATTTTGAACGAGAGCAGTTCTGCACGTTTGAAGGCGTTCTTCTTCTTAATAGCAAGCGACATTCCCGGCCCGATGCGCTCGCTGTTGCGTTCTGTTACGTTGACTTCAAAGTCGGCGCTGTATCTCTTGTCGAGAACGGCATTGACCCATAGGTCAAGGGTGTCGCAGGCCGACGTGGTGTCGCGCGGCACGTAGCTCAGCGACAGTTGTGAGAAGATGCCGAGGTCGCTCAACAACTGTTGGGTCTTCTGTTGGTCGTCATAGCTGTAGAGTTTTCCTTTGCGATGGAGCAGATTGCGGAAGATAACTCCAAGTTTGACAGGCTGTGATGCCCCCGAATAGTAGTAGGTGCCTATGCCGTGGCGCATTCTGTGTTCGTGCTGTATCGTGTCGCCATAGTTCTTGAGCACCGAGATGTTGGCTCGACCTATGTACCATTGCTTCATGACCATAGGAGGAATATTGGCCTTGGGCTGCATTCTCAGCAGCACGCGGTAGGGCTTTGCTATGGTGTCGGCCTTATAGGTGGCGGAAGATGGGATGTAATAGTAGAATCCCTCATTGCGCAGCATTGAGGCAATGCGCGACTGTTCGCTGCTAAGTGTCACGGCAGAGAATGGTACGCCTCTCTTCAGCAGGCTTCCGGACATGTTTGCCCGTATAAGGCTGTCTGCCAGTCCCTCAAATCCTACATACTCAACCGTGTCGATGCGGAATATTCTGCCTGTGTGTATGTTGTAGTTTATTCGGGCGATGTGCTGGTTCTTGTTGAGTTGCAGCGAGAAGTCGGAATGTCCGTGAAAATAGCCGTAGTTCCTCAGCACGTTATCTGCCACCTTGATGCGGGTTTCGGGATTGACGTTTGAAATCAGTATGGGTTCGCTGCCCATTGTCTTGTAGAGAAAGTGCCCCAATCCTTTCTTGGAGTCGCTCCAGGCATTGTATGCCCAGAGGCCAATGGGGAGCGGGGTACGGTAACGTGAGCTTCCGAAAAAAGAGTTGTTCGGGGCGCAGGCAAAAACGGCTTCAAGTTCTTCCTTAACAGTCTCGAGCACGGCATTCTCTTGCTCATTGGCAATGCGAATAGAGTCGCGCTCCTTCTGACTGGGTTTGGCAGAAGATTCTTCGGCCTTGTCTCCGGCAGAAGTGCCGCCGCCCGTGAAAGCATCAGAAATTTTGTCAACGGCATCGGCTATAGAGACGATGACACCACCCGCATATTTTGCGTCTCCTTTGCGGTATTTGTCACCCTGATCCACATAGTTGATGGAGTTGATGCCTGTATACAGTATTTCGCCTTCAGGCAGTTTGCTGGTTGTGGAGCAGCCGGCAAATACCAAGGTCAATGCCAAGAGAGTCAGATATGCTGTCGTGAGATTTTTCATTTCTTTTTAGTTCCAAGAATCAGAAGTTCGCCGAAACTGTTGGTCTTGCGACGCAGAATATAGCCTGCACCACCTGATGAATAGCGGCCTTCAAGAGGGTCGTAGTTGTCGTTGTCATAGAATAAGCGCAGGTATCTCGAATTGTTTCTGTCAAGACGGTATTCGAGCGATATGTTGTCGATAAAACTTTGGGCGGAAGAGTTGTCTTCGGTGTTTCCTGTGCTGACCTTGCCCCCGAGTATGATGGTCACACGGTCGTTCCACAATTTTTTTGAAAATTGGAACGTATAATCGGTTTGTGTTTCGCCCGTTGAGGTGGTGTTTCCTTCGATGCCTACGCTGAAATCCACGCTCTTGAGCGTGTTTCCGGCTATGTTCTGTATCTCGCTTTCGAGAAATGCGTTAAGGGCGTTTGTAGCTTTAAAGCCCGACTTGTTGTTTGTTGAGGCATACATGCCTGTGGCGAGCATGGTGATGGCAAGCCTGTTTCTTGTCTCGCTCGACATGGTCGCCAGCTCATTTTGTACCTCAAGGTCTTCGGGGGCCTCTATAAGGAACTCAAGCCCCATGTCTGACAACTGGCGCGTGATGGCCACTCCCACATGGAAAGCCACCATGCGTGTGGCTCCGTTGTCGTCAGACACAGATGCCTTGGTGTTTTCCATAGCCGTGATGTTGAGCGTAGGGTTGGAAGGGTCGCCGTTGAAGGTTACGTGGCTACCGTCAGTAAACGCAAAGGTCTTGAGCGGAATGAACGGCAGCGTATACTTCATCTCGCCGCTGTTGATATTGAAGCGTCCGAGCAGTGCCGTTTCGCCAGAGGGGAAGATGCGCAGGGAGAGGTTTCCGCCGCCCTTGCAGTCTACATAGCTCTTGCCGTCGGCGCTTAGTTCGCAATGCAGGCGAGCGAGTTCGTCGATGTTGACCTTGAGGTTTATGAATGTTCCGCTGACTGGCGGGGTTTCCTGTTCTTCGTCTTGCGGTTCTGTGAAGTTAGTGAACTCCACAAGACCGTTGAACTGGTCTTCAACCTGCAGAGGGGTGTCGGTCATCACATAGGTCACATTGGTGTTCTCAAGAATGTCCATGTTGCCCTTGAGTATAATCAGGCCGTTCTTTCCCTTGATGGTAGCATCAAGATCAATGAAGACATTGCCGAACACCATCGACTTTTTGGTCTTGCGAGAGTTGATAATCTCGTAGTCGTCGGCCTTGACCTTGAGGTCTATGACCATGTTGCTCAGGTCGTTGAAGTCAATGTCGCCGTTGATGTAAAGTGGGTTGTCGCCTTTGGAATATAGCGCCATGTCGTTGAAGCGTATCCTGCTGTCTACAATGTCGATGGTCTTGTTTTCCATTGCGAGGTCAAAACCGTACAGTTCGGAGTAGGCATGGACGGAGTCGGGTGTTATCTGTCCGTTGAATTTCAGGGTGTTGAGAGTGCCTTCAACGTTTACTTCTCCATCGAGGTCACCGCTGAGGCCCAGTGTACCGTCATTGCCCATCAAGGGGTTGAAGAGCTGGCACGGCATGTGGTTGAGTGTCAGGCTGGCATTGAGGTTGCCTGTCTCGTTGCCGTTATAGTGTCCGTCAAGCACAGCAATCTCCTTGTCTTCATTGAGTATACGAGCCACTACATAGTGCCCGTTGTCTTCAGGCATATAGAACAGTTCGGTACCCAGTGTGCCGATGGTCGTTCCCTCATACTCGAAGTTCTCCGTCTCGAGCGCGGCCACCGCAGTGAATACGGAGTCTTCCTTGACCATGTGTATGTCGCCAGTCAGAAAACCTGCCATGTGTGGCATGAATGGTATGACACTCGACAAGTCGCGCAGATTGAGGTGCCCGATGCTTAGCGTGAGGTCGTGTCTGTCGGTGGAGTCAGCCGGCATGGAGAACAGTTTCAGGGCGGTGTTGTCATCGGCCAGAAGACTTACGTCGGCCGTGATGAAGTTGTTATGGTCTATGGTTATGAAATTGTTCTTGTTGACCTTAAACTGGCGGTAGGCAATGGTAGATACTTCAGGAATGAGGCTGAACGTCATGTCACCTTGCGATGAGAATGAGGCACGTGTGCCGATGTTGAGCCCCCTCTTGCCTTTTGCGTCAACAAAATCGGCAAGAACGGAGAAACCGTCTCCAAGCATCTCACCGTTGATGACGGCAGTAAACCTGTTGGGGTTGCTACGTTTGCTGTTTTTGACTGACGCATTCAGAGTGAGGTGTTCCTTGTCTTGTACTATCTTGACAGATGAGTGTTCGAGCAGAACGGCGCCAGCCTTGAACGACCTTAGGTCGATGTCGGCATTGAGGCCCGAATCTTTGCCTGTGTTGACATGCGCATAAAGGGAGTCGAAAGCGTATCCCTGCATTGCCAGGAACTGTTGTACGGGGTTGTTGCGGGTTGCTCTGACAGTGAGGTCAAGGTTGGGCAGAAGGGTTCGCAGTGTGTCAGCGTTGAGTCGGGCTTCGGCAAACTGCTCTGACAGCAGGGCAGCGCATTCGCTGTAGCCGCTTATGATGCCAGAAACAGACTCTGGGGAGTTGAGCTGTATGGCCATGTCGCCGGAGCTGAGTCGTGCGTTGGTGGAATGGTCGTCTGTGAAGAAGTCAATCTGAAGGCTGCCGCCCGGGAAACCCATGCTTGACGTAATGGCATTGAGAGGGTCAATAGTTCCGGCCACGGCCATAGCGTTGGTCTTGTCGTTGAAGCGGGCTTGCAGGTCAATGCCCATGATGAGTGTCAGGTCGGTTGGGTTTTCCCCAGGTTTGAGCGTCTTGCCAAGATTGAGTGAAAACTGGTCTATGTTGCCGTTGAGTGCCACCGACGTTTCGTGTCCGTCTTTGGCAGCGGTAATATTGAGGTTTGCTTTGAGCCATCGGTTGTCAGACAGTAGCACAGCATGGGCTTGTGTTCCCTTGAGGTCTGCGTCGAGAGAGACACCGTCAAGCGGAATGCCGTCGTAGGCGAAGCTGGCAATAGCTCCCCGGACAGTGACGTTGGTGCCCCCTGACATGAAATCGGTGCCGTGCCCCTTTATGTTGAATGTGGCGGTAAGAGGTGAGAGATTCATGCTGGGCATGAAGGCATGAAGTGGGAAGCGGTTGGCTTGCAGACGACCTGCATATGACATGCTCCGTGCGGAGAACGACCCACTGAAAGCCATGCTGCCACCGCCATGGTAGACGGTGTTTCGGGTGAGAGTGTATGTGCTGCCGGAGAAACTGATGTCGCCGCCGACCTGTATGTTATTAGGTATGCGTATGGTTTGCCTCAAGCCGTGTGGTATAAGGTTATTGGCAAACCTGACATCTTTGAGGGTGGTGGCATAGTGGATTTGGCCGTTGCGCTTTTTGTCAGACAGAAGCTGCCGAACGGTGCCGTGCAGGCGCAGGTCAATGCTTTGCGGCATAGACAGGTTGCAATAGTCTATCGTCAGGTCTGACAGCGAGCCTTCGGCTCTGGCTTGTATGCCGAGAGACTTGTTGGGGCATCGAGCCAGAAGGCCGTCAAACGAATTGCTGGTAAGAATGCTGATGTCGGCCTTGCTGATAGCTCCTTTGACCTTCGCTTCCATGCTGCCGTGGCCTTGTGTGCTGATAGCACTGAAAGGTAACCGCAGGTCGGCCTCAAGCCATGAACCGGGGGTGCGGAGATTGGCGTTGTTGGCCGTGAGACAGGCGGTGTCGTAGTGGATGTCTGCCGATAACTCGTTGAGCGTAAAGCCACTCTTCTCTTTCAGTGCAAGCTTGTGCAGCTTTATGTCGAGCGACTGTCCTGCATATCTGAAGTCTTTGGCCTTTAGGCTTAGAACGTCAAAGCCGAGGTGGTTGAAGTCGAGAGGGTGGGGATTTGCTCCAGTGGCAGGTCGCTTAGGCTCATAAGGGAGATGGTACGCCACATTGTGCGAGGCGAGGTCTATGTCGCCCACCTTAAAGGTCTCGCTTCTTAGGTCTATCAGGGCATCGCAGAGGCGCAGCCGCTGTATGTCGGCATTGAGACGCATCGAATCGCCCGGCATCTGCAGGTGTATGCGTGTGTTGTGCAAGCGAGCTTCACCGAGCTTTATCTTCCACGGAGAAGGCTCTGAAGGTGTGGTGTCTTTTCGGGCGGTGTCGCTTAGTGCCACGCTGATGTCAGCATTGCTGAAACGTATTCGGTTGAGGTCTATGCTGTTGGCCTTGAGGTCACAGACGGCGGGTTTGTCGATGGCCAGCAGATTGAATACTCCCTCTATGCGAGTGTCGCTTATGAGGTCTCTGCTGTTGAGTTTAGCTTGGCGCAGTTCAAATCCGTTGATGTCGACCTTGCCGCTAAACAACGGCAGCAGTCTAATGTCGATAAGCAGCTGGCCAGCCGCCACAACGGTGTCGGCATCTTGGGTAGCGACAATGTCACCCACCAGCAGGTCGAGAGGAAACGAAAGCCTGACCTTGCCGATAGTGACGCACATGCCCGTCTCCTGACTGATGAGGGCGGCGGCGCGGTTCTTTATAAGAGTCTGGACGGGCGGCAGATAGAGCAGGGAGGCAAGAAACAAAAAAGCCCCAATGACGGCAAGAGCAGTTCCTGCCATCCGTTTCAGAATTTTTGTTGTGAGTGGCCTGATGTTCATCTGTTATAGCATGCGTGTTGTGTTAAAACAAAAAGATAAACAAGCAAACGTAAATACTATGGAAGTAGCAAACGCCATAAAACAAAACGTAATTATAAAAAATCCATCGCAAAAGGATTACAATGTAATTGTTATACAAAACATGTCTTAGTGCAAGCGCGGGGGCGTTTGCTGGTGGGTGACACCTATTTTTTACTCTCTTTGCCAGCTCGCAACGTGACTGTTCCGCCGAGGCCGAGAACCTTCTCTAACCAAGTAAACAGTCTGTTGACCGGTGCCGCATCAGCTATGTAGTACCATGCCAAGGGAACAAAACAGAAATTGAACCGCTTGGCGGAGTAGGCCAGCACGTTGTCAATGGAGTCCCACTTGTAGTCCACCTGATAGAGCAGGAGATAATATCCAATGACACTTATCAGCAATGCTGCGGGAACCAGCAGTTCGGAGTAGTTGTGTGAGCCAGTGGAGGTGTGTTGTGACTTTTTTCTTATGCGGCTGATAATGTAACGGCCGATGATGCTTGCCACCAGCACTATGGCAAAGAGGTGGAAAGTCCAGCCGTAGTATACCCCGCTGAAGAAGTGTGACCATGCCCCACCAATTATGGTTGCAGCCTTCTCGCCGTCCCAATAGGGGTGGGCGATGATTGCGCTCTCTGCGTACAGTCCGCATGACTTGCTGTAGAGCAGCCATAAAACAAGAGGTAGGAGTGAGGCGGCAGGCAGCAGAGCACTTCTCCAGTCTTTGTTGCGTAGCGAACCGACTATAACCATGAGCCAAGCGGCACCGATGAAGACTATGCCTTCAGCTCTCATCCAGTTGTTGATGGCAAGCAGAAGAACCGCAAGCACGAGGTCGCTGCTCTTTCGGTCTCTGAGCCACAGGCAGGTATAGACGATGCCTGACGATGCCATGCAGGCCTGCATGACATTGGTGACCGAAAGCGATGCGAATGCCAGCATTTCGGGTGCGCTGATGATGCCGAGCAGTACGAGGGCGGAACCCGTGTGCGAAATCTTGCGCCTACAAAGCCCGTAGAAGCCCACAAGGAATCCAAGATAGATAAAGGCGGGAATGGCTTTTGAAGTGGCCGCACCAAAGGCGTAGACATAAGCATAGGATAGCTGTATCATTGGCAGATAGCTGATGCTGCTGCCTGCTTCGTGCATGTGGGGGAAATAGACGGGGTCGAATATGCTCATGGCATGGAAGGTGTGTTCCTGGGCGCAGACAAAGCCTATGGTGTCGAAAGCGGCCAGAGAGTCGCGGTCGTAGACGGGATATACCATGCATTTGGTGAAGTTGATGTATTCGAGGTATACCACAATACCCATGATGGCCACCCACAGAAGGTTTACCCACTTAAAGTCGAGGGCGAAATTGTTCAGATGGGGTATGAACTGCTTGTAGCGACGGCAGTTTATGGCGAGGGCAACGATAAGCACACCGGCGGTGGCAATGCTGAGCGAGGTGCGGGTAAGGCAGATGTTGCCCCAGTCCATAAGTATCATGACGAGGGTTATCGAGGCAAGACCCGTAGGCAGTGCGAAGCCAAGTCTCTCAAGCAGGGAGTTCTTAAGTGTGATGCGGCTCAGAAGCAGAAAGCCGGCGAGAAATATCAGTAAAAGCATAAGGCGGTTTAGTTTTTGGGAGTGATGTTCTGACGAACGACAGGCAGGATGGAGTGCATCGTGGTGGAGTCAACCGGATAGCTCAGCATGTCAGTGTGGCGACCGTTGACGATGCCCACGTGGGTGATGCGTCTAGCATAGGGAGTATGCCCCATCTCCTCGCGCACCACAACTTTGCGCGGATAAAGAAACCTGATGGCGGTCATCTTGTCTACCAACACTCCGTTGAACGGCAACTTGTCACCATATTTTGGGGTTGCCAGGAAATCGTCCTTAGAGGGGTAGTATATGATGGCGTTCTGCGGTGTGAAGTCGCGTATCATCATGATGTAATTGAAATCGACGCCGAGTTTGTGCGACAGGCGTTCCTGATAGCCGAGAGTCTTGTCGACCTTGATGTTCTCAAGGTTGTTGGGCGCAAACGTAAACCACAGCCAGTTGTAAGAGGTGTTGTTCTTAACGACTTTGGAGAATACAAGTGCCGCAATGCCCACGGCCAGAAAGTTGAGCAACAGTCGTGTGGAGAAGCCCAAACGGCGTGTTTTCTCCGGAGTGTTTCGATGAACGTTTTTTCTGGAACTCATAGTGTATGAAAAGGTTATTAATTTAACAGTTGCAAATATACGAATGCAAATATACGAAGAAAAAGTATGTCTGTGCTGAAGATATCGTTAAATTTGCAAGGAAAACCAGAACCGATGCCGCCATCAGGCTGTAAAGTGTAAGTTCTCTAATGCATACAAGGCTACAATGGCAGGCATGAATTTAAAACACAACAAGATGAAAAGAAAAATCACCTGCGCCTTTTGCGCATGTATGTGCATTGCCACACTGTGTGGCTTTGCGGGGAAGAGAAAAGTGAACATTGTTTTTATAGGCAATAGCATAACTTATGGAGCAGAAATAGACCATGCTACGCAAGCTCCCCCCGTCAGGGTGGCCGAACGGCTCAAGGCAGGGGGGTATGATGCGGACTTCCGTAATTGCGGAGTGTCGGGGTCGGTAACGTCCGACTGGCTGCCGAGTCGCAACACGTGGATGTTCAAACGCATGGTGGAGGCGGCAGACGCCTTGGCCGTGCGCGAGGGAGCTCTCGTATTCTCTATAATGCTTGGCACCAACGACAGCAGCATAGAGTGCCGGGTGTCGCCAGCTGACTATTACGACAACATGCGCCAGATAGTGGATTACATCCTCGGCCGTTATCCTAAGGCCCAAGTAATAGTCAACTACCCGATATGGTACAGCGCCCACACCTACAACAGCGCTCGCTATCTGCATGAGGGTCAGGAACGCCTCAAAAGCTATCTGCCAATCATCGACAGACTGTGCAAGGACTATCACCTTGAGGGCAACAAACGGGTGCTGAACGGGTCTCGCAAGACATTCGGATATTTCGAAAACCGCACAGACCTCTTCGTGGCGGAGAATTCCTCGCTCGGCCAGGGACTAAAGTTCTATCTGCATCCCAACCCGGAGGGAGCTGCTCGGCTGGCACGATTCTGGACAAAAAGCATCAAGAAAGCTGCAAAAGGTAACTGACGCCAACGGCAAGGCATTGTGGCAGGACGTTGCGACGTGACGAAAAGTTGTCGCAACCGTCGCATTTCGGCGGAAATTAATAAACGCGTCGGCCGGATTGCATATCTCTTTCGGCCGAAATGGATGTCCGTTTCGGCCGAAAGAGGAACGTAAGAACGCAGTCTGACGGTCTAATGTCTGGTGCGACAGAATTCTTTTTCTGAAAACGGCGGTGACGGTTTACATGTCTGCCTCCGCACAAACCCAATGTTGGCCAAAGTATCGAAAAAATGTTGAAAATTGCGGAATAGCACGATATTACATGGCAAAATCCACTTAAAAAGTGTAACTTTGCCTACCTTATAGAAACAAAAACAAAAGTTTATGTCAGAAAATCTTTTTAGCACACTACCTTACAAGATTGCCGACAAGAGCCTTGAGGCTTTCGGCCGGGAAGAAATCAGAATAGCTGAACACGAAATGCCGGGCTTGATGGCTCTGCGTGCCAAATATGGCGAAGCAAAACCGCTGAAGGGTGCACGCATCATGGGGTCGCTCCACATGACCATACAGACAGCACTGCTTATTGAAACCCTCAAGGCGTTAGGCGCCGAGGTGAGATGGTGCTCGTGCAACATATACTCCACCCAAGACCACGCCGCAGCCGCCATTGCTATGGGTGGCACTCCGGTGTTTGCGTGGAAAGGGGAAAGCCTCAGTGACTACTGGTGGTGTACACTGCAAGCCCTCAACTACGGAGAGGACTTTCCTAACATGATTGTTGACGATGGGGGCGACGCCACCCTTATGATACATCTCGGAGTGAAAGCCGAAGATGACCCCTCTATACTCAACACTCCGTCGGAAAGCGATGACGAACGCGAGCTGAAGCTACTCCTTAAAAGGGTGATGCTGGAAAAGCCACGCTATTGGCACGAAGTGGCCGCCCATATAAAGGGGGTGAGTGAAGAGACCACCACTGGTGTACACCGTCTCTATAACATGCAGGCCAAGGGCGAACTGCTGTTCCCTGCCTTTAACGTCAACGACTCTGTGACCAAGAGCAAGTTTGATAACCTCTATGGTTGCCGCGAGAGTCTGGTGGACGGCATCAAGCGCGCCACCGATGTGATGCTGGCAGGCAAGACGGCTGTGGTGGCAGGCTATGGTGATGTGGGCAAGGGGTGCGCCCAGAGCCTCAAGAGCTATGGTGCCCGTGTGCTCGTGACCGAGATAGACCCAATCTGCGCATTGCAGGCCGCCATGGAGGGCTATGAGGTGGTTACTATGGAAGAGGCTGCACCGCGCGGCAACGTATTCGTTACCACCACCGGCAACATTGACGTGATTACCGTAGACCACATGAAGCAGATGCCCGATGAGGCCATCGTATGCAATATAGGTCATTTTGACTCAGAAATACAAGTGGAGAAACTTAAGAAGGTAGAAGGAATTAAGCACACCAACATCAAGCCACAGGTAGACAGCTACCTCTTCCCCGATGGTCATCACATCACCTTGTTGGCTGATGGCCGTCTGGTGAATCTTGGATGTGCTACAGGTCACCCAAGTTTTGTGATGAGCAACTCGTTTACCAACCAGACCTTGGCACAGATAGAACTGTTTACCAACAGTTACGAGGTGGGTGTTTATGTGCTGCCCAAGAAACTTGACGAAGAGGTGGCCCGCCTCCACCTGGAGCGCATAGGCGCACACTTGAGCAAGCTGACTCCCGAACAGGCTGCCTATATCGGTGTTACACCGGAAGGCCCGTTCAAGTCTGACAACTACAGATATTGACAACATTTTTGCGCAAGCAAACACATAACACATAGTCCGCAATGCAACAACTGAAGAAAATCTGGCCCGATGCTCTGGCCGTGCTGCTATTTATTGTGATAGGATTTGTGTATTTCCTCACTCCTGTCAGTCAAGGAATGGTTCTCTCGGGTTCCGACCACACGGGAGCCATCGGCAGCGGCCGTGAACTGACGGAATATCACGAGCGAACAGGTGAAGAGACCCGTTGGACAAACTCGTTGTTCTCGGGTATGCCGACCTACCAGATGGCTCCGTCATACGGTTCGCGCACCACGCTCAACGCAATTAGGAATATCTATGAGCTGGGGCTGCCCACCGTGGTGATGTATGTATTCATTCTGCTGGTGGGATTCTATATACTGATGCGCGCTTTCGGCTTCAAGCCGTGGCTGTCGGTTATGGGAGCTGTAGCATGGGCGTTCTCATCATATTTTTTCATTATCATCGGTGCTGGCCATATATGGAAATTGCTGACCTTGGCGTTCATTCCGCCGACCATTGCGGGCATGGTGTTGTGCTATAGGGGCAAGTATCTGTGGGGCGGTAGTGTGCTTGCACTGTTCCTTGCTTTCCAGATTTTGTCCAACCACTTGCAGATGACCTACTATTTCCTGCCGGTGATGGTGCTGATGTCTGTGGCATACTTCATAGATGCCGTGCGCAACAAGCGGCTGAAGAACTTTGCCAAAGCCACAGCCGCC
>ENA-ORPK01002376-ORPK01002376.1-human-gut-metagenome-genome-assembly--contig:-NODE-2376-length-13060-cov-3.707958_pt1 | contig 13060 bp, 10 predicted proteins | sample MGYA00242139_ERZ509068 | MGnify/ENA primary metagenome ERZ509068 (study PRJEB26280, sample SAMEA2338687) | human gut metagenome | biome: human gut; feature: human-associated habitat; material: faeces... | reverse complement strand
TGTTGCTGTCCGCTATCCGCGCGGCGGCGAGGGCGCCTTCACCGCCGATACAAGCGCCGGGGATTTTGCCGAGCTGCGCACGGGGAAGGACATCACGCTCTGCGCCTACGGCACGCTCATCAACAACGTGCTCGGCGCGGCGGAGCTGCTGCACGAGGACGGCATCGAGGCGCGGGTGGTCAAGCTCAACCGCATTTCGCCCTTCCGCGGCGGCGAGCTTTCCAGAATCTTCGGCACAACGAAGCGGCTGCTGGTCGCGGAGGAATGCTCGGGCGTGGGCTGCATCGGTCAGCGCATCGCGGCGATCCTCGCCGAGGAGGGGCACGAGCCGCAGAGGCTCATGCTCTGCAACCTCGGGCGCAGATTCATCGAGCAGGGGAGCGTCGGCGAGCTGTACCGCCAATGCGGACTGGATGCGGAGAGCCTTGCTCGCACGGCAAAGGAGGTCTGCCAATGAGTACAAAGGAACGATTGGACGTCGCGCTCGTTGCGCGCGGCCTTGCCGAAACGCGCGCCAAGGCGCAGGCGAGCATCATGAGCGGCATTGTCTATGTGAACGGGCAAAAGGTCGATAAGGCCGGCACGCCGGTCGCCGCCGACGCGGTGCTCGACCTGTGCATCAATGTTGCGGACGGACTCGTGGTATATCCGAAGATGATAGAGAAGCACCTGCTCGAAGAGCTGCCGTTCATGGCGACCGAAAACATCATGATGGAGGCGGTCAAGCGCGGCGGGGACAGGCAGGAGCTGCACGAAAAAATCCGCGTTCACTCAATGGACGCCGGCAGAGTCGTCAAGGTCGAGGGCGGCAAAAACGATCTGCTCGACAGGATAGCCGCAGACAGCGCATTCGGCGTAACGCGCGAGGAGCTTGAGGGCATAATGAAACCCGAAAACTTCGTCGGCCGCGCTCCCCAGCAGACCCAGGAATTCGTGGACAATGAGATTCAGCCGATACTTGACAAATACTCCGACCTGCTCGGACTTGATGTGGAAATAAAGGTGTAAAAAATGGAAAAATTAAAGGCAATATTCAAAAAGATAGTCAACAAAGAAACAATACTCTATATCGTCTTTGGCGTGCTGACGACGCTCGTCAACTTCGTCGCATTCAAGCTGTTCACGATGGTGTTCGACAAACTCGTATCATCTCAGCTCGGCGTTCACATCTCGAATGTCCTCGCGTGGATATTCGCGGTCGCGTTCGCCTATGTCACGAACAAGCTGTTCGTCTTTGAGAGCAAGAGCTGGGAGGGCAAGGTGCTCGCAAAAGAGATCCCGTCGTTCGTCGCAGCGAGACTCTTCTCCCTCGGCGTCGAGGAGCTCGGACTCATTATCTTCGTAAACTTCCTGCACTTCGACAGCAAGGTTTTCCACATCCCGCTGATAAACTTCGACCTCAGCGGCGAAATGACTGCAAAAATAATCCTCGCGGTCGTCGTGGTCATCCTCAACTACTTCTTCAGCAAGCTCGTTATCTTCAAAAAGAAGAAGGCTCCCGAGCAGGAAAAGGCGGAATAAAGCAAAAAGAGCTGTATAAATCTCCCGTCAGACACACGGCGGGAGATTTTTTCGGCAAATCCGAACTTTTTATGTAAAAAGGCTTGCAATTTCTGAAAAAGTGTGTATAATATAATAACGCACTGAGGAACAGAATATATCGCGGAGTAGAGCAGTTGGTAGCTCGTCGGGCTCATAACCCGGAGGTCGCAGGTTCAAGTCCTGCCTCCGCAACCAGAAAAAGCACTTGCAAAAGCAAGTGCTTTTTGTTTTTTCATTGAAACTTGCCATTACGAGCAAATAAAGCGGCCAAGTTTCAGATGTAAAATGTTTGCGGCGCAGAAATGTTCTTGCCATTCTATACAGCGCCGCTCTTCATATCTAACGCAAACCCCGCTTCTTTCGAAGCGGGGCTGATTTTATTTTACTTTGTTCTTCCCAGTTATCCTGAACGTAAGCTCAATCATCGTTATCATCAGGACGAAGAAAAAGATGAGATATATAGGCATTATTTTAAAGCTTATCGAGTTGCCGAGCAGCCCGAACAGCGGCGGAATGAATGTCGAGCCGACATAGGCGCTCGCCATCTGTATTCCGATTATCGCGCCGGAATTTTCTGCCCCGAAATTGTTCGGCGTGGAGTGGATAATGCACGGATATATCGGCGCGCAGCCGAGACCTATCACAACGAATGCCGCGGCGGCGAGAAAATAAGAATTCATCGGCACGAACAGGAAGCATACGCCGCATATAAGTATGGACGTTCCGATAATTATCATCCTGCGGTCGCCGAGCTTATCCGTGATAAAGCCACTTATGAACCGCCCGACGGTGATGCCTATATAAAACAGCGACGCGAATGTTGCCGCGCGCTCTGCGGATATGCCCTTGACTTCAACGAAATATGTGCTCGCCCACTGCATGGCGGTCGTTTCTGCTGCGCAGTAGGCGAAAAAGCCGATGAGTAGGAACGGCACGCCCTTTATTTTCAGCGCGCCGACGAGTCCGACGCTCTTTTTCTCCGTCTCGTCCGCCGCCTTGTTGACTTTCCACACCGGCAGGGTCACGAGCAGGAGTATCGCTATCGCGAGCTGTATCGCGCCGACAATGCGGCAGCCGCTGTTCCATGTTCTGTTTGTCAGCGCATAGCCCATGATGAACGGGCTGACTATCGTTCCGACGCCCCAGAAGCTGTGCAGCCAGTTCATGTGCTTCGCCTTGTAGTGCAGGGCGACATAGTTGTTGAGCGCCGCGTCTATCGCGCCCGCTCCGAGCCCGTAAGGCACGGCGAAAACAATAAGCATCCAGAAGCGGCTCGAAAAAGAGAAACCGAACATCGCGATGACCGTCAGGAACACGCTCATCACCGTGACTATCCGCGTGCCGAGCTTCCTGTTGAGCCTATCTGACATCAGACTCGACACAATCGTTCCGCCGGATATGGCCATGGATACGATGCCCATATATGATATCGGCACGCCGAGCTCAAGATGCATGACCGGCCAGCCCGAGCCGAGAAGCGAATCGGGCAGCCCGAGGCTGATAAAGGCGATATAGATAAGTGCAAGCAAAAACGAATACATTCGGGTTCTCCTTGTCTGCGCGGCGCGGCGCCGCATGAAATCATACAACTTATAACATAAATAGATTTTTCTGTCAATAAGATGTGCGTATGCATTGTTTCACACCGCGAGGGAGATTCTATATTATTTTATCAGCGAGAACACGAACACGACTATTCCGAGCACGACGAGGACAATGCCGGTCGCGCGGTTGAGGGTCTTGGGCTGAGCTTTGTTTGCTAACACTGCGGCGATGCGCGCCCAGATGAGCGTGAACACGACACACAAGATAAGCACAGTCATGTCGGGCATTCCGCCTATCGCAAAATGCGATATCGCGCCGGTTAGCGCGGTAAATGTCATGATAAACACGCTCGTGCCGACTGCGGTTTTCAGCTCATAGCCGAGCACTGTGGTGAGAATAAGCAGCATCATCATGCCGCCGCCCGCACCGACGAATCCGCAGATAAGACCGATTATCGTTCCGCAGATAACGGACTGTATCGCACGCTTTTTCGCCGGGACTTTTTCCATCGCCTCTTTCGTCGTCATGACCGGGCGGACTATGAATTTTATTCCGAGCAGGAATGTCATTATAACCGAGAAGCTGCCCATCGTTGCCGATGGGAGCAGGCTCGCGAGATAGCTGCCGACGACTGTGAACGTGAGGACGGTCACCATCATAATGAGTCCGTTTTTTATATCGAGGTTCTTTTTCTTGCCGTATGTATACGCCGAAACGGCGCTCGCGAGCACATCTGAGGCGAGCGCGATGCCGACCGCCATATACGGATCCATTCCGAGGAAGGTTATGAGCATCGGGCTTATGACTGCCGCCGCGCTCATGCCGGCAAAGCCCGTGCCGAGTCCCGCGCCCATTCCGGCGAAGAATGTTACAAGTACTGTTATAAATATTTTCATTTCTCTCACCCTTTGAGCATCTCATCGAGATTGCGGTCTATAATCCCAACCGTCTCGGTGAAGTTCTTTTTCATTTCGTCCGTCGTGTTTTCAAACAGCATATCGAAAAACGACTGCTGGAGCTGCCTCCCGCGCTCGACTATCGGCTGAGCCTTTTCAGTCAGCGAGAGACGTATTTTTCTCCTGTCGCCCTCGATATTCGTGCGCTCAATATAGCCGTCTTTTGCAAGCTTTTCGACATTGACGGAGACGAGATTCGCCTTTATCTTTCTGACATTGACTATGTCGCCTGCGGTGCTGTAATCCGGGTTGTTCGCGAGAAACATCAGAATATCAAGCGCCGTCTGCGGTATATTCAGCTCACGGCAGAGCGGCTTGCAGACTGCGTTATACGCCGCCGCCAGTTTCTTCGGGAAGTCGACTCCCATGTTCATACCATCATCTCACTTCAAATTTAGACAGTTCATTTTTGAAGCATTATAATCCAATACAGCGCATTTGTCAACAGAAATATTCTAAGATTGTCAAGGCTAAAAATGCGAAAGCATATAAAAATCGGTACAGCAAATTAGCTTTAAAATATGCCAACACAAAAGCAAAAACCTACTCAACGAAAAAGTTGAGCAGGTTTCATTGCTTTATAATCACTCGCAAAAGCGGGATTATTTCTTCTTTCTTCCCTTTTTCTCAGTATATTCATTGCCCTTGACTCCGGGATTGACGAGCTTGAGCTTGCGCCTCTGGCGGCGCTTGTAATTTTCGTAGACAAACAGCGCAATATAACCGACAACGAGAATGGCGACTATAGATGCGATAATTTTAAATATAGTGCTCGAAGCGACTTTCTTTATCGTTGCGCCTATGAACAGCAGAACATTTCTCGACACATCCTCGGACGCGACGAGCTTTATCCGCGCTATCTCCTCGCCGGCATAGAGCACGCGAGCCTCGCATATCTCCTGACCCTTTTTGACCGGCGCGTCAACGCTTTTCGGCACGGTCTCGGGCACGGGCTCGATAAGCACGCTTCCGGCGTCAGCCCCTGTCGGGACGAGAGCCAGCACTTCTTCGCCGGGGACGAGCGAAATATGATCGGTTCTGAATGAGAGCTTGAGCGGAACTTCGGTTATTATCTGAGTCGGGCTCGCTATCGACTTTAATTCGATGTGGTTGAACACCCAGTTGAACATCCTGCGGCAGTCGACAAACGCGCAGTTTTCGAGCGGCTCATCGTCGTCGATATTCTGCATCGGCGCGTTCATTATCACGCACAGATAGTTGTAGCCGTTGCCGGTGCCCTTTGATATGACGCAGCGTCCGGCGTTGTCGGTCGAGCCGGTCTTGATACCCACGGCGTAGGGCGAATAATAGTCGGCATATGCCTTGTTCATGAGATTATTCGTGTTGCGCAGGGTGCGCTCCTCGCTCTTGTTTGTGGCGGGGACTTTATATATTGTAGTCGAAGTTATCTCCGAGAAATACGGCCGGGTCAGCGCGTGCTTTGTTATCGTCATCAGGTCGCGCGCGGTGGTGTAGTGATTCGGGTCATCGAGCCCGTGGACATTCGCAAAGTGCGTATTCTTGCAGCCGAGAGCCGCCGCCTTGTCATTCATCATCTTGACAAAACCCTCGATAGAGCCGCCGACGTGCATCGCAAGAACATTCGCCGCATCGTTGCCGCTTCGCACGAGCAGGCAGTAGAGCAGATTCTTTATGCTCATCTTCTCGCCCGGCTCAAGCCCGACTATCGAGCTTCCTGTGCCGTCGAGCAGGTGGATAGCCTCGTAGCTCGCCTCGACTTCTTCATCGAGATCCTTGCAGTTTTCGAGCACGACGGTGGCGGTCATTATTTTAGTCAGCGATGCGGGAGCCGCCTGCTTGTCCGCGTCTTTTTCAAAAATGACCGTGTCGTTGTCGAGGTTGACGAGCAGATAAATCTGGGCATAAATAGGATTATCTCCGCTGTCTGTCAAACTTTTCTCGTATACCGCGTTATAATTAGCGTAGGCAGGCATGGCGCAGAGCACCGACGCGATAAGAATAAAACAAAATAAAATTTTTATGAGTTTTTTCATAGACAGTCACCGCCGAATGTTGTATTATATATATAAACGATAGAAGACAACTTTGTCCTGACACTAATTGATTATACCAGTTTCAGGCTGTAAAATAAAGTAATAAAACGGATTTTGTTTATCAGGGGGATTAAAATCATGCTTTATGTTACGGGAGACACCCACGGAGATTACGAGCGATTCACATCTTCCGCGCTCAAAAAACTGAAAAAGGGCGATACGCTCTTCATCTGCGGCGATTTCGGATTCATCTGGGACGGCTCGAAGAATGAAGAGAAGCTGCTCAAAAAGATAGGCAAGCTCAAATACAATGTATGCTTTATCGACGGCACGCATGAGAATTTCGAAAGACTCAGGAGCTACGAGGTCTCGGAATTCAAGGGCGGAAAAGTCCATCATATCACCGGCAACCTCTATCATCTCATGCGCGGTCAAGTCTATGACTTCGACGGCGTGAGCGTCTTTGCAATGGGCGGCGGCGAGAGCCCGGATATTGATATCCGCTCCGATCTCAACTCCTGGTCGGGCGACGAGATACCCACCGAAGCGGAGCTGACCGAGGGCGCGCAGAATCTAAAGAGGCTCGGCAACAAAGTTGATATTATCATCACCCACGAGCCGCCGATGAAGATAAAAGGCTTCCTCAGGCTCAAGGACAAGGAGCCCGTGCGCGTGACGGGGCTCAATACATATTTCGAGGAGCTCGGCGCGGCATGCGAATACAAGCACTGGTTCTTCGGCTCGATGCATATCGACAAGTTCATCTCCTCGTCCCACATCGCGGTGTTCCAGCACATAATCAACGCAGAGACCTGCGAGATTGCAAAATAATTATAATACAGTCACACAGCGGCTCTCGGATTCATTTCTGAGAGCTGTTTTTATGCTTTTTGACATCATTTTTACTTTTCCAGATGCAAATAATCTAAAACAGCAACAAAATTACAAAAAATATGATATTATATAGGCGGAAAGAAAAATTTCACAGGAGGTGTTTTATGAACATCAAAAGACTTTTAGCCGTCATTCTCGCAGTTCTGGCGCTCTTGTCATTTGTTGGATGCAATGTAAAAAAAGACACGGGCAAAGAGCCTCTCAACGCCGCAGGAGGGAAAGCAGACGAAGCCATGTCGGAAAATCAGCCTGAAAGCACCGACGCGCAGGCAAGCGACACGGCAAGCGAAGCCGCCGGCAATGAAGCCTCTTCGTCCGGCACCGCCGAAACTGCAAAAGAAACGCAGAAGCCGACCGCCGCGGCGACCGCAAGGCCGAACAAGCCCGACGTAAAGAAGTCAAAATATTTCCTCGGCACCGACCTTGACGGATGGTACAACTGGGCGCTTGCCGGAAAAGGTTATAATGAAGGCGCAAATTATATCAAGGTCTGGACAGAGGAATTTGATTCTCACGACAACCTTGTAAAGCGCGTATCATACAAAACTCTTGACGGAGAAAGCATTCCCTCCATTACAACGACATACGAATATACCTATAACAGCAACGGCACCGTAAAAGAGATCCGCACCGACGGCGGCAACGGCTACATATACAGCTATGAATACGACTCTGCGAAGAGGATCACCAAAATCTCCGTTGTTGAGCCTATATCCGGCGACACTATGAACTCGTACAAGTTCACATATAACAAAAGCGGAAAGCTCATCGGAGTTGACAGCGGCAGGGTTGCCGGCATGGACGGCACCGAATACAAAATCACCGTTTCGTATGACGGCAGCGGAAGAGTCTCAAAGAAAGAGAAAGTTTATTCCGGCGGTCTTGTAAAATCGTACAAATACGAATACAACAGCCGTAACGACATCTCCCGCAAGACCGGGGAAGTCAAGCAGTCGGATGACTATTTGAAGAATGTGACCGACTACAAATATGACGAAAACGGCGCGCTTATAAAGCTGACGGTGAAAAGCTCGGACGGCTCTTCGCAGGAATCCGTATACACCAACGACAAATACGGAAATCCCGTCAACATAAAGGTCACAAAAACCGCAAACGGCAAAACCGTAAGCTCGCATACTTATCCCTATACATATAAGTACGAATCCAATCGGATAACCGTGACCGAGCACGACGGCAGCAAAAAGATATACGAGTATCATAAGAATCAGAGCATTATGCTGAACGATTCGCGCATATTCTGATATTTTACAAAACAGAGATCCCGGCTTCGCGCCGGGATTTTTTCTGCTTTGCGAATCAAAAAGTTAAAATTCGCACATTTTTTATAAAAAGTGTGCTATTATATAGACGAGAAAAACTTTCAGGGGAGGTATTCCATGAAACTCAAGAGAATTTTTGCAGCCGTTCTGGCGGCGGCGATGCTGCTGTCGTTTGCGGGATGCGCGAACAAGGACACTCAGGGCGACTCTTCCGAGCCTGCGGGAGAACAGACGACCGAGGAGCGAACCACCGAGCCTCAGACGAATGAGGACGGCAGTCTCGTCAAGCCGAAAAACGCCGTCTCGGTCTCCGACGATGTGAAGATCAAGACCTACAGCGGCACTTCGCTCATTGAAATCGGCAACCGCGTCATGGAGCCCTACGGCAACGCGTATAAAAACATGAAAGCCTATGCCGACGCGCTCAACCGCCTCAAGGCGGAGATGCCGAACACCAAAGCCTACTGCCTCATGGCGCCGACCGCCATTGAGTTCTACGCCCCGAGCAAATATAACACCGGCGTGTCGAAGTCGCAGTACGAGGGCATGTGCTACATCTACGAGCAGTTAAAGGACATAACGCCCGTCAACGCCTATGCCGAGATGGCGGCACACACTGACGAATATCTCTATTTCAGAAGCGACCACCACTGGACCACCCTCGGCGCGTACTATGCCTATCGTACATTCGCCAAGGTTGCAGGGTTCACGCCCGTTGACAAAAACACTCTCCGGACCGACAAGCTCTCGCCGTTCCTCGGACTTTTCTACAAAGACACAAAGAGCACCGCGCTCTCGAACGACCCCGACTATGTCGAATATTTCATTCCGCCCGTCAACACAACGGCTATAGCCTCGGACACCGACGCCGCGATGAGCAACAGCTACAGCATTAAAGTCATCAACACAGAAACGACTTCGTCGAACAAATACTTAGCCTTTGTCGGCGGCGACCACGGCGTTGTCAAGATAACGACCGATGCACAGAGCGACAAGAGCATCGTTGTTATCAAAGAGAGCTACGCAAATGCCTTTGTGCCGTGGCTCTGCGCGAACTACAGGACAATTTATGTCCTCGACCCGCGCCAGCTGACCGTCAAGCTCGCCGATTTTGTCAAGACGAACTCGATAGACGAGGTCCTGTTCCTCAACTATATGTTCATTCCCAGCAACCCGAAGTTCATGAACGCGCTGGAAAACATGGCATAAGCGGCAAAAAGCTTTTAAAAAAGGTCATAGTTCACGGATTAAAACGCGGATTATGACCTTTGTTTTTTTATGTACACAGTCTTTATATAAAAAGCTTGAACGGCATTTGCGGTTATGCTATAATCTTGAAAAAAGCAGGAGGAAGTTTATGAACAGCAGAAAAACAGCGGGCGCCGTCCTCGGAACTCTCGGCGGGCTGACCGCTCTGACCGCGGCTTCGGCGGAGATATTCTATAACTTCGCGATAAACACGAAATCGCCCATACATATGAGCAAGCTCAACAACCTCGTTCAGAAGGCGACAAACACGAGCGCCGATGAAGAAGAGGCGAGCGCAAAATACAGCGGCATGACCGGGACGCCGGAAATGAAAAAGTGGTACGCCGACGAGGGCGAGGATGTCTATATAACTTCTGACTCTCTGCGCCTGCACGGCAAGAGATTCAAAAATTCCGGCTCTGACTACGCGCTCGTCTGCCACGGATACACGAGCAAGGCGAAGCACATGGCGGGGGTCGTCAAAAAATTCTATGATCGCGGCTTCAATGTTCTCGCGGTCGATGCGCGCGCCCACGGCAACAGCGAGGGCGCAAAAATCGGCATGGGCTGGCCCGAGCGCAGGGACATAGCAGAGTGGATAAAGCTCATTCTCTCATGGGATCCCGGCGCGCGGATAATCCTGCACGGCGTGTCCATGGGCGCGGCGACGGTGCTCATGGCATCGGGCGAGACGCTGCCCGAAAATGTCAAGGCCGTTATCGCGGACTGCGGCTACACCTCGGAGTGGGATGAGTTCATCTGGGAAGCGGAAACGCTGCACATCCCGTGGTTCCCGGTGCTCAACGCCGCGTCATTGCTTTCAAAGCTTCGCGACGGCTATGATTTCAAGCAGGCGAGCGCGCTTGACCAGGTCAAAAAGAGCCGTATACCCACCCTGTTCATCCACGGCACGGAGGATGAGCTGGTGCCCTATAAAATGCTCGGCGAGCTGTTCTCGGCGGCGGCGTGCGAAAAAGAAAAACTGACCGTTGAGGGTGCGGGACACGCGCTCTCGTCATCGGTTGACCCGGAATTATATTGGAGCACGGTTGAAAGATTCATAGAAAAATATATCGGCAGCTAAAGCAATAACCACCGTCCGCGACGGTGGTTATTTTATCGCGCAAAAGAAAATCCCGACCGGTTAAGGTCGGGATTTTCTTTGTATAAAACGGGGGCAAGAAGATGGTAGGTGTCTGATTTATTCGGCCTGCTTCGAGTATTTCTTGAGATAGATAACTCTCATGAGCAGGCTCTCGATAGGATTAATCGGCTTGCACTTACCGAAGAGGCCTGAGCCTATGTAGGTAAGGCAGCTCTTTTCTGCGATCATCTCGACCGCACCTGCGTTGCTCTCATTCGAGCCGCAGCAGAGCGCGCCGCCGTCCTTGACGAGAACGCAGTGGCGACCCTTGAGCGCCTTGACGACCTTCTTGGGCGAATTCTTCGCGCACTTGAGGCTCACGCCGATTATCTGGGCGCTGTCATCAAGCTGAGGTTTGACAGTCTTGCCCATGGCGGCAACTGCGAGCACCTCGGGAGCCTGGGAATAAAGAATAGCATTGATATCGTCGCGCGCTTCATATATGGCGCGATGAAGCTCGGCTGTCGGAATTTCGCCCTCGCCGCTGACCGCTGAAGTTGCGGGATCGACGGTGACGGTATGCTCCTTGTCGCCCGCAGCGTAGAATACTATCTTTCCGCTTGCGTCTCTGTACGAGTTATTATAACAGGTTTCGTCATGCTTTACAATAGTTTTTCCGTGTTTTTGTGCCCATGAAACACACATTTCGCTCAGGTCGGCAATTTTTTCTCCGAACTTTCTGTCAAAAAGGTCGAGAACATAAAGCGCGCTCTCGTGCTCGAGCGTGGCGGCGACATTGAACGCCTCCTCGCTGTCCTTGCCGTAGCAGACGGCTCCGTGGTGCGCCATGATAACAGCCTTGCTGTCCATGTCTGCGGCGATAGCGGCGGCGACGCCCTTCTTGAGCTTCTTTGTGCCGGGCAGACCGTATGCGCCGAGCAGAACCTTGTCGCCTATAACTTTGCGGCCTTTTTCGCTGAGCGTCGGGATGCCCTGCATGGTCGCGCTTATAATGGAAGCGAACTTCTGATGGGTGTGGATAACAAAGCCCGCCTCGGGATGAGCCTTGTAGACCTCGGCATGAACGCCCTTTTCGGAGGAGGGCTTGACATTGCCCTCGTAGCTCAAGGTGTCGATCTTGACCTCGACGATATCGTCGGGGGTCAGTCCCTCATAGGGCTTTCCGCTCGGGGTTATGACAAAGCTGTTCTCGTCAACGCGGCAGCTGACATTGCCCCATGTTCTCGCGATGAGGCCCTTTTCGACAAGGCGCAGACCGGCTGCGATAACTTCTTTTTTTGCCTGCTTCATCAGTTCGCACAAACCGTAAAACACCTGCGGTTCTTTGCTGTAAAGACAAGTCGGGTTTGAGAGCAGTGTAATCCGGTTTGCCGCCACTGTTTTTTCTTGATATGATATGGTTTGAAACCATTCAGGTTCCTGTTTTTTCAGAGAAATGTACTGTTTTTCCAGTTCCTGCCCTGCCCTTTTTACACCGGGAATTAAGCGAAGCAACTGGTTGTCATTCCATGTCTTACACAGCGAATCATTCCAGATTGCTTCAAAATAGGCTTTTACCTGATAAAGGGAGCCTTCTTTTTCTCCTTCGTGGTAAACTAAAACGTCCCTGTCATAATTTTTAGGTCCGTCCTGCGCCCCAAGGAAAGAATCATAGACATTTCTTCCTCCTAGCAGATACAAAGAATCATCAACAATCACATACTTATCATGCATCCGGCTCATCGCGTGAAACGGTAACAGGGGATTGACCGGATTATACGTTTTTATCGTCACATTTTCATGGGAAGCAAGCGCATAAAAATAGGCATTTCCCGTCATACGGAGCCATGAATTGCATCCATCCGCCAAAATCTTCACCTTGACGCCGCGTTCTGCCGCTGCCCACAAGGCAGCCAACATCTTTTTCCCGCTGATATCCGAATGAAAATCAAACGTGGATAAAACAATGGATTGTTTTGCATGCTCAAGCATTCGAATTCTTTCCGCCAATGCCTCCCCATTATCTTCAATGAGCATCACGCGGTCTCCTGCCGAGCTTTCCGATGCAAAAACTTTATTTGCAAATTCTTTTTTATATTCTTCACTCACTTTTGGCTGGTGCAGATATGGAAGTGCCGCTCCCAAAATCAGATAGAGAAAAACACCTGCCACACCCACTGCTTTATAACGTTTTTTGATTTTTCCAAACGTTCTATTTGTGAGTAATTCGATATGGAACCGAAGATACAAAATCCAGGTGACAACCATTAAAATCATCAGTACCAGAATCAATAAATTCGATACTAAAAGAGGCATGCCGGGGAATAAAATAAGTGCTAAAATCCCAAAATCCAAGCCTGCCGTACCAATTTTTCCAAACCGCTTGGCACCAAAAACCTGATTTTTCTTTCGAATCACAAGTAATCCCATCAGCCCCATATAAATTTCTTTTGCTGCAAATAATAAAAACAACCAGATGGTCGCAGGGAAATGCAC
>ENA-ORPK01002369-ORPK01002369.1-human-gut-metagenome-genome-assembly--contig:-NODE-2369-length-13113-cov-3.963624_pt1 | contig 13113 bp, 12 predicted proteins | sample MGYA00242139_ERZ509068 | MGnify/ENA primary metagenome ERZ509068 (study PRJEB26280, sample SAMEA2338687) | human gut metagenome | biome: human gut; feature: human-associated habitat; material: faeces... | reverse complement strand
TGCCGTTGCCGCCGTAGAACAGCTTCGCCGCCGCGCAGGAGGGGATGCCCCGGTAGTCAGCCTTGACGCTCGTAGCCTCGCACGTGCCTGCGCACTGCACAACGGCGATCTTTTCCACAACGTCCTCAGCCTCCACGCCGAGCAGCGCCGCGATCTGCGCCGCGACTGCATCCGCGCCGGGAACGCAGAGGTTTGTCTTCGTGCCGGGCTCCAGCAGGGCCTTTGCATAGCCGTCGCAGCCGGTGTAGCCGCACGCGCCGCAGTTTGCGCCGGGCAGGCAGGCACGGATCTCGGTAAAGCGCGTGTCCTCCTTGACCGCCATGACGCTCGACGCCACGGCGAGACCCACCGCGCAGATGAGGCCGATCACAGTCACGGCCAGGATCGGGATCAGAATTTCCATCATAGCCGCGCCCTCCTTAGCCGAACAGCCGGTCGATGATGCCGGTCAGTCCGAAAAATGACAGGGATACGATCGCCGCCGAGACGAGCGTGATGGGAAGCCCCTCAAAGCTTTTGGGCGGCTCCGCCTCAGCCACGCGCGACCGGACGCCGGAGAACAGCACCATCGCGAGGAAGAAGCCAAGGCCGCAGCCAAGCGCGGTCAGAAGCGCTTCGCCGTAGTTCATGCCGTCGGAAATGACGTTCATCGTCACGCCCAGAACGCCGCAGTTCGTCGTGATGAGCGGCAGATAGACGCCGAGGGATTTATGCAGCGCGGGCACATAGCGCTTGAGGACGATCTCGACCAGCTGGACAAGGGCCGCAATGACCAGAATGAAGACGACCGTCTCCATATAGGTAAAGTCGACCTTGCCTGCGAGCAGGAAATGATAGATCGGCCAGGTAACGGCGGTGGCCAGCACCTCGACGAAGATAACGGCCAGCGACATACCGGTCGCCTGATCGAGCTTCTTGGATACGCCGAGGAAGGGGCAGATGCCGAGGAACTTGACGAGCACGTAGTTGTTGGTGATCGCGGCGGTCAGAATGACGAGGATCATGGTCTTCATTTCGCAGCCGCCTCCTTTCCTTCGCAGGCACCCTTGCCGCAGCCCGGGCAGCCGGCGCAGCCGAATTCCTTCTTCTTGATGGCCTTGCCCTTGGAGATCTTATTGATGAGCGCGATCATGCAGCCGAACACGAAGAAGCCGCCGGGGGCCATGGTCAGAATGCCGATGGGGTTTTCGTGGAACCAGGGGACGGGCAGGCCGCAGAACGTGCCGCAGCCGAGCGTTTCGCGGATGGCGGCCATGGCGCAGATGGCGAGCGTGAAGCCGAGGCCCATGCCCGCGCCGTCAATGGCGGAATCCACAACGCCGTGCTTGCTGGCATACATCTCGGCCCGGCCGAGGATGATGCAGTTGACAACGATCAGCGACAGATACACGCCCAGAGACTGATACAGGCTGAAGGCATACGCCTCCATGACCAGTTCCACGACCGTGACAAAGCCCGCGATCACGACGATATAGCACGGGATGCGCACCGGGTCGGGGACGATTTTGCGGATGGCGGAAATGGCCATGTTGGACAGGATCAGAACGGCGGTTGCCGCAATGCCCATGCCGAAGGCCGCAATGACCGACGTGGAGATGGCCAGCGTCGGGCACGTGCCGAGCACGAGGACGAGCACCGGGTTCTCCTTGATCAGGCCCTTCAGGAAATTCTGTAATTTACTCATTTCTGCGCCTCCTTTACAAGCTCATACGCTTCAAACGCAGTTTCCACACAGCCGCGATAGGCCGTCGACGTGATGGTCGCGCCGGAGATGGCGTTCACGCCGGAAAGCGAGGCGTCCTGCCCGGTATACTGGCCGGTGTAGCTCTCGTTTGCCGTCTGGCCGCCGAGCGTCGTTGTTTCGGACGAGACATCCATCGTGCGGCAGGCGCGGATCAAACCGTCGGTACCGATGACGCACATCACCTGGATCGTGCCGCCGAAGCCCTTGCCCTCGACGGTAAAGAGATAACTCATGGGGCTTCCGGACGCATCCAGCGCGGTGTAGGCGCTGACGACCTCCTCCGGAAGAACTGCTTCGACCGGCGCAAAGGAGGCCGCGTCCGGCACGGCGTCAAGCCGCGCCTGCTCGGCTCTGGCCTCCGCGTTCGCCTTGGAGACGGGCGCGGTAAAGTGGTTCACGACAGCCAGCGCCGCGGACGTAAGCAGGCAGATCACGACCAGAACGACGATGGATTTTCGGATCTCTTTCGTGTTTTTCATGCCTTCGCACCTCCCAGCGGCTTGCTCTGCGTCCATCTGGACAGATACGGCGTGAGAATGTTCATAAAGAGGATGGCGAACGAAACGCCCTCGGCATACGCGCCGTAGAAGCGAATGAGCACCGTGAGAAGTCCCGCGCCGATGCCGAAGAGGACTCTGCCCCAGTCGGTAGACGGTGTCGTGGAATAATCCGTCGCCATGAAGATTGCGCCCAGCATCAATCCGCCGCCGAACACCTGGGCGGCCATCCAGGCAATGCGGTCATTGCCCTGGGGGAACAGGAACGCCAGAATCGCCACGGTGCCAATGTAAGCCAAAGGAATCCGGGCGGTGATGACCTTGCGGTACAGCAGGTAAATAAAGCCGATGATCAGCAGCAGCGCGGAGGTTTCGCCGATACAGCCGCCGATATTGCCCAGGAACATGTCGAGGATGGATTCCTCCGGCAGCGCGCCCTGGTGCATGGCGGACATGGGGGTCGCCGCCGTGACGGCATCGGCAGTAGACAGCAGCCCCGCGGCGTTGCTGAAGCCGACCTTGACCCAGTTGCTCATAAGCACCGGCCAGCTGAACAGGAAGGCGCGTCCGGCAAGGGCGGGGTTGACGATGTTCTTGCCCAGGCCGCCGAAGAGCATCTTCACCAGGACGATTGCAAAGAAGTCGCCCAGAATGATCGTCCAGTAAGGAATGGTGACAGGGCAGACGAAGGCCAGCAGCACGCCGGTAACGACGGCGGACAGGTCATAGGTCTTGCAGTGCAGCTTCCTTACCTTGCAGAAGCCCCACTCAAAAAACACGCAGGCGGCGGCGCTGACCAGGGTCACCAGCAGCGCCCGGAAACCGAAGAAGTAGATGGAACCCAGCAGCGCGGGAACCAGCGCGATCAGCACATCCCGCATGATGGTCTGGGTCGTGACGGGGGAATGGGCGTGGGGCGAGCTGGAAATCGTCAGCTCATAAAAGTATTTCATCTGTGCCATTTGATCTCCACCTCCTTAAGCCTTTGCCTTTTCCCGGGCGGCAGCGTTGCGGATCATCTGCTTGCCGGCACGGAAGCCCAGCACCAGCGGCACGCTGGCAGGACAGGTGTAGGCGCAGCAGCCGCATTCGATGCAGTCCAGCAGGTTCACGGACTTCATGCCGTCCACATCGCCGTCCTGGGTGGCCTGATACATGAGAACGGGCATCAGATGCATGGGGCAGACCTCGATGCACTTGCCGCAGCGCAGGCAGTGAGGCTCCTCCACGAAGAAGTTGTTCTTCTTGCCCAGCACGGTAACGGCGTTGACGCCCTTGATGGTGGGGACGTTCAGGTCGTACTGCGCAACGCCCATCATGGGGCCGCCGGAGAGGACCTTGTAGGGGTTCTCGGAGTGGCCGCAGGCGTCAATCAGGTCGTTGAAGCTGGTGCCGATGGGAACCAGCAGGTTCTTCGGCTCCATGAGGATGTCGCCGGACACGGTGACAATTCTCTTGATGAGAGGCATTCCGTCGTAGACCACGTCGTGGATGGCGCGGGTGGTCGCAGCGTTGAATACCGCGCAGCCCACCGCGGCGGGCAGACCGCCGGAGGGAACTTCCCGGCCGGTGACGGCGTAGATCAGCTGCTTTTCAGCGCCCTGCGGGTACTTGGCAGGCAGCACATCCAGTACGATACCGTCCAGCTGGTGCTCCTTCAGCGACTGAATGGCTTCGGGCTTATTGTCCTCGATGGCAATGTGTCCCTCTGTCAGGCCGAAGATCTTCATGATGATCTTCAGGCCCTTCATCAGCTCCGCGGGATGCTCCCGGCACAGCCGGTCGTCAGCCGTTATGTAAGGCTCGCACTCGCCCGCGTTGATGATGACGGTGTCCACCTTGCCGATGCCGCCGGAGAGCTTGACGTGGGTGGGGAAGGTCGCGCCGCCCATGCCGACGATGCCGCCCTCCCGGATAATGCCGATCAGCTCTTCCGGGCTGAGTGCGTCCACCTCTTCCTGCGTGCGGGGCTTGATGTCCTCACACAGGGTATCCAGATGGTCATTCTCGATCACCACACTCATCACGGTGGTACCGCTGGTGTGGGCGCGCATTTCCACAGCCTTGACCTTACCGGAGACGGAAGCGTGGACAGGCACGCACAGTCCCTGATTATCACCGATCTTCTGACCCACGGTCACCGGGTCACCCTTCTTCACGAGGGGGTTGCAGGGGGCGCCGATATGCTGGGACATGGGGATCACAACGATATCCGGCTCGGGGAAAACCTGAGTCTCCTTGTCGCAGGCATACCACTTATTTTCTTTGGGATGGACCCCGCCGAAAAAAGAAAACGCCATATTACTTCACCTCTTTCAAATTTCGCGGCACACACCGCACTGTACGCCCCTTATTCTACTTCATCCGGAGCCATTTGTCCACAGCGAATTTGTCATTTTAAACAAAAAATTTGTATAAAGCTCCAATTGTATCGATATAAATAGACGAAATGCATACTTTTTCCCACTATTGGGGAAATGTCTCCGCCCGAGCGGAGGGCTTCAGAAAACAGCAGAAACGGCCGTTTCCGCCACATTCCCGAGCCGCAGAATGTTTGTAAAAGAAGCGCAGAAAGCCCCACGAATCGAGGCTTTCTGCGCTCAGTTTATTCTCTCAGCAAATGATCCGCGTACTTTTCCGCCATGGCGCGCCAGTTTTCCAGCGACTGCCCCATGTCCGCACCGCAGGATTCCCGGTACAGCGCCCAGACGAACCAGTAAAAGGCAATGATGGCAGTATAGGCCATGTAGTGGAAGCGGCCGGACGCGTCGTATCCGCTTCCCAGATACTCTTTGATGAACCGTTCCGCGTCCGGGAAGTCGTACATGGCGTCTACGATGTAGTAGCCAACGTCAATTCCGGGGTCGGAAAAGCCTGCGTACTCCCAGTCAATGAGAATCACGTCCCCGTCCGGCAGGAGCATCCAGTTGGGGCGGTAGGTATCGCCGTGGCAGAAGCATTTTTCCACCCCGTCGCCCAGCGTCATCTGATAGAGTCTGCCGATTTTTGCTTTCAGCGCTTCGTGGGGAGCGAAGCAGTTGGGGTCTTTTCCGGTAAGCAGCTTCTGCATACTCAGCGCGTCCTCCCACGGGCGCATTCCGTAGTCCACTTTCACGTCCGAAGCATGGAGCTTCCGCAGGACAGACAGCACCTTTTTGGAATCCGCAAAGCTTCCGTAGTCCGGCTCCCGGAATTGGGGGACAAACCGGGAGATCTTCCACCCCTCGTTGACATCGGCGTAGATGTATGTCGGGTCGATGCCCAGCTGCTTCGCCTTTATGAGGGAAGTCTTCTCGTTGCGGCGGTTGATGATGCTGTCGGTGCCGTCCCCCGGGTGGCGGTAGATGTAGTCCACACCGTCGATCTTGAAAATAAAGGATGTGTTGGTCATGCCCTCGCTGACGTTCCGGAAGTCCACAATATCTTCCTCATCGCAGCGGAACACCAGCTTGATGTTCCGGATAATGCCGCTGTGGGTGTGGCTCAGGTACTGGGTGTCGAACTGGCGAAGCTCCTCGAAATAATCAAACTCGAAGATCGTGCCGGGGGTGTATTCCTTATAATACATGGGCGGCAGCTGGGCAAGGTAGTCCTTCACCAGCCACTCCCAGAAGCAGGCGTGATAGCGGCCGACCTCCCGGTCGGCTTCGGCAAGGGCGATAAAGGCGTCGGAGAATTCTTTTCGCCAGAAGGAATGCCCCAGCAGCACGCGCCCCGCGTCCCGGTTTTCTGCCATCCGAATGATTCTGCCGTCGCTGTCCGTATCCACGTACAGTTCGTTCACTGCTTCGCTGACGGACAGACCGGCGTAAAAGGTCTGGTATTCAAAGCGGTTAAAGGGATTCTCCACAAAATAGCTGTCACTGACGCAGACGTAGGTGTTTTTCAGCTCGTTTCGGGCGAGGTACAGGCTTTCAATGTTGTTCTTGATGTTGAACGCGTCGTTGATGATGAATTTAACGCCGTACTTCTCCTTCAGGTAGAAGAACATTTCCTTTTTATAGCCCAGAACCACCGTGATGTCGTCAATTCCGGCGGCCTTCAGCTGCTGAATCTGGCGCTCGATCAGCTTTTCACCCTTCACCTCGAACAATCCCTTTGGCTGCTCCAGAGAGAGGGGGATGAATCGGGTGGAAGCGCCCGCCGCCAGAATGACCGCGTTGTCCACCCGGTAGGGTTCCAGCGCCGCAAGACCCGCCCCGGTCAGAGCGCCGGTGTCCCGGGCAATCAGCCCCGCGTCCGTCAGGGCGTTGATGGCGGCCTGATCGTCCAGCGCGCGGGTGCGGTCAATGTCCGACGTGCAGCCGCCCCGGCCCTGTCTGCCGTTATACAGGTCGTTGAGAATGTAAAATTCGTGTTTTGTCATAGGAATCCGCCTTTACGCCTTGTTCCGGGAGGTCAATCCCCGGAGCATCATGGGAAGAATGCTTTCCCGGCAGCTTTCGTAGGGCTTCCCGCCGAGGTACAGCCGCTCCACCCGAATGTCCTTGATTTTGTCTTTGGGGACGGTGTACGGGTTTTCCGACAGCACAGCCATGTCCGCGATTTTCCCGGCTTCCAGGCTGCCCCGCTCCTGCTCGTCAAAGGCCGCCCACGCGCCGTTGTAGGTACACATCCGCAGAGCGTCCTGAACGGAGACCGCCTGACCGGCGTTATCATTGTTCACCGCTCTGTCCATCCAGACGATGGGGTCGGGGGTGGTACAGGGAGCGTCGGAACCGAAGGAAACCACAATATTGTTATCCCGGAACGTTTTGATGGGGTTCAGCTTTTCCAGACGGTCGTGACCCAGAATGTGTTCGAGATACTCGTCCGGCTCCTGCTTCCAGCCGATGAACGCACTCTGCATGGGCATCTGGATATGATAGTCCCGGCAAACTTCAATGCCCTCCGGGGTGGGCAGGCAGTCGTGGATGATGCCGTGGCGGTGGTCTTCTCTTGGGTAATCGTCCAGCGCCGCTTTTATTGCGCGGCAGGCCTGGTCAAATGCCTTATCGCCGATGGCGTGCAGCTCGATCTGCAATCCCGCCCGGTTGGCTTCTTTGCAGAAATCCATGACCTTCTGATCGTCGTAGTACAGCACGCCCTCGCCTCCGATTTCGTCGGCGTAGGGGGCGTTCAGCGCTGCGTCGTGGGAACCGAAGCAGCCGTCCAGCGCGCAGGTGAAGCAGCCGCCGATGCGGGGAAGATTCCGGCTGGTGGCCGTTTTCACGTTCATGCTCTGGGGGAATACCCGGATTTGGAACCCGTTTTTCAGCCCCTTGGCAAAGAGCTTTTCCAGTGTGATGTCCAAATCCCCCGCGAAGCCCACGCCGCTGACGGTGTGGACACAGCCGATTCCCCGGCTTGCCTGAAAATCCACCGCCGATTGCATATTGTGAATCAACTCGGGGATGGACAGAGAATTGGTCAGCGCGTTGGAGAAGGCAAAAAACGCCTCCTGATTCATTTCCCCCGTGTCCGGGTGGTATCCGCGAAGGTGCTTTACCTTGCTTTCCATGGCGTTCAGGAGTCTGGAATTGACGATACAGGCGTGGCCGTCGTATTTTACCACCATAATTTCCTTGTCGGGACACACGGCGTCCAGTTCCCGGCGGCTGATGAGCCGCCCCTCTTTTACACAGTAGGGGGACGCGCCGAAGGCGATCAGCGTTTTCTTAAGAGACTGCGCCGCGAACTGCTTCACCATCTCCATGATCTCGGCGTTGGACGCCGCGTCCATGACGTTCAGACCCGCGTGGAAAGTGGAGAAGGACGCAAAGTGCTGGTGTGCGTCCACAAAGGCGGGAATAAGGGCTTTTTCACCCAGTTGAATGACCTCGGCGGAGTGGTACTGTTCTGGCAGGTCGTTTCCCACGTACACGATTTTTCCCCCGTCTTCCACGAGATAACGGGCAACGTCGTTATTCTGATTGACCGTCAGGATATGGCCTTCGTAGCATTTCATAGCGTCTTCTCCGTTCGGTAGGTGGAATCCAGCTGCGCAAGCTCGTAGTAATTGTCGATCTCCATGATGTCCGACTTCCGGCACTGGCGAATTTCCACGGCATAGCGCTCCTTCCGGAGCACCAGAGGGATGAATTCCCAGAAATAGTCTTTCCCGCCGGCTTCCCCGTAGACCTGCCGGAAGTCCTCCCGCAGGCGGGCACTGTCCGCTTGCGTCCAGTAGGAAATGCCATAGTAGTTGTAGCAGAAGGTGTTTCCCTTCTGGTAGTTGATGATGTGACCGTTTCCGTCCATCTGGAAGCTCCAGTCGTCGGTTTCGAGGCAGTAAGCGCCGAGGATGTTGCTGGCGTACTGGTACTTGGTGATGATGCCGGGATTGGTGATATATAAGTCCGCTTCGCACAGGTAGCAGCCGTCCAGCTTATCAAGCACGGCCATGACGGAGGAAATGTTGTTGGTCTTACTGTAAATGTCGTTGTCTACCAGCGTCAGGAAGGGGTACTTTTCCAGCAGCGCGTCAAAGCATTCCTTCCGGTAGCCCCGCACAACGGTGATGTCCCGAATCCCAACCGCCGCCAGTGCGTCCAGCAGCGTTTCCAGAATGCGCACGCCGTTCACCGTCACCAGAGGCTTGGGGCGGTCGGCAGTGGCGGGCATCATCCGGGAGCCGAACCCGGCGGCGAGAATGATGGCGCGTTTCACCCGGTAAGGCTCCAGCGCAGCCAGACCGGCGTCTGTGACGGCGAGGGCGTCCCCGTCGCGGGTGATCCAATGTTTCGCCGCCAGCTGCCCCAGACACCGGGAAATCTCCCCGCCGGAGATCGTCAGGGTGTCCGACAGCGTCCGCAGGGGATATTGCCCCGCTCCGTTCCGCTCCAGATGGGAAAGCACCTCAAATTCATATCGCGTCATGTTACCGGATCCTTTCTGCCGAAGCGGGCGTTGTTATCTCCCTCTAACTATACTACATGCCCGGAAGAAAATCAACGGCGGCGTCAGAGAGAAGCTTCTCTCCGACGCCGCCGGTGCGTTATTTTCTTTTACAGCCCGAACTGAATCGCGCAGAAAGCCGCATAAATGCACAGCAGGAGGATGCCCTGCCAGCGGTGGAGCTTCTTGGTGGTCAGCGCCGGAACGGTCAGCAGCGCCATGACGACGAGCATCAGCGGCATGTCCAGAATCAGGGAGGAATTGATGCCGAAGATGGTCTTACCCACCGGCACCTCGAAAGGAGCCAGTGTGACGGAAACGCCGGAAACCAGCACCAGATTAAAGAGGTTCGCGCCGATGATGTTGCCGATGGAGAGAGAACCGTGACCCTTGACCAGAGAGGTGATGGCCGTGACCAGCTCAGGCAGACTGGTGCCAAGAGCGACGAAGGTCAGGGCAATGACCGTCTCCGGCACGCCCAGCTCCTTGGCGATGATGGTGCCGTTGTCCACCAGCAGGTTCGCGCCCACGGCAATGACCGCCGCGCCAACCACCAGGAGCAGCAGCTCCTTCCACAGAGGGACGGACGTGCCGTCCTCGTGGGGTTCCTCGTCCTGGGGAGCAGGGGTTTTGATGCCCTGACGGACGGTGACGACCATGTAGAAGACAAACATCGCCAGCAGCACGATGCCCAGCGGCCGGGTGAACTCCCCCATCCCGTAGGCGGCGAAGCAGTAGACGGCGGCGGCGACGAAGAAGAAAATCACCGGCTTCTTCATGGACTGCACATCCACGGGGGCAGGACGGACGGCCAGGGTAATGGCGGCGATGAGAGACGTATTGCAGATAATGGAGCCGATGGCGTTGCCGTAGGACATGGCGCCCTGACCGTTCAGTGCGCCGGTGGCGGATACCATCACCTCCGGCAATGTGGTGCCGATGGACACCACGGTGGCGCCCACGATGATCTCGGGAATATGAAAGCGCCGGGCAAGGCCGGTGGCGCCGTCCACGAACCAGTCGCCGCCCTTGATGAGCAGCACAAGACCAAGTGCGAATAACAAAACGGGTACAAGCATAATGATTCTCCTTTTCCTTATTGGGGTTTTCCCCGAATCATAATGGTATATCCGAAGGACAGCGGGAAAGCTCTGAATCAAAGATTCCCAAAATAAAAAACCTGCCCACATCCGAACGGATATGTCAGGTCTGAAAAAAGAGACAGATCATGCATAACCGAAAGGACGGATATACATGAGTCTGGCAAATTAAAGCAAGCCAGGCTTTCGCCGTACTGTTGACTTGCTGCGCGGCGGAACCCGTGCTTGCTACTCCCCCACATGTTTATTACATTCATTACATATGGGGATTATACCACGTTTGTCCGGGAAGTCAAGACGCTCCGGCAAAATCTTTGAAAAAGCTTTCCTGTGAGCGCATCCGGATAAAAACCGGAGTGGCGCCGCCAGCGCTGCGCCACTCCATTTGAAACGAAACATTCCCGCTCATGGCCCCGTTTTTGTACCATCCGCACGAACCGGTGCGGTTCATTTGGGGTGTGCCCTCACATTATTTCTGCCCTTCCCAGAAGGGTTCCGGCTTGGTGCATGAGGCGCAGTTCCCTTCGCAGTTCCGGGGCTTGAACTGCAGCTCCTGACTCTTGACGCTCACTGTGGTGCAGGGGGGGATGGAATGGGTGATGAAGACGTTGGAGCCGATGACGCTGTCCCGGCCGATCACCGTGCCGCCGCCAAGGATAGACGCGCCGGCGTAAATGGTCACATTGTCCTCGATGGTGGGGTGGCGCTTCTTTCCCCGCAGGCTCTGTCCGCCCCGGGTGGTCAGCGCGCCAAGCGTCACGCCCTGATAGACCTTCACGTGGTCGCCGATGACCGTGGTCTCGCCCACCACAATGCCGGTGCCGTGGTCAATAAAGAAATACCGGCCGATGGTGGCGCCGGGGTTGATGTCGATGCCCGTGACGCTGTGGGCGTGCTCCGTCATGATCCGGGGGAGCATGGGGACTTTCAGCATATACAGCACGTGCGCCAGCCGGTACACCGTGATGGCAAACAGTCCGGGGTAGCAGAAGATGATCTCGTCCGTGCTGAACGCAGCGGGGTCGCCGTCGTAAAAGGCCTCCACGTCTGTCTGGGCCACCGCCCGGATGCCGGGGATTGCCCGGAAGAACTGCAAACTCAGCTCCTGCGCCGTTTCCTGCGCTTCCCGCTCCGTCCTGTCGACCCGCAGGGCGATAGCGATCTGCTTGTTCAGATTGTACATCACGTCCTCAATGAGCATGGAGAGGTTGTGCTTGGTGTTGTAGATGCGGTAGGCTTTGTCCCGGGAGGAGCCGGGGTAGACAATGCGCAGAAGCTTGCCGATCATGTCAATGACCACGGCCTTGTCCGGGTGCTGGAAGGGGTCGAGCTTGTCGATGTCCCGGCCGTGGCGGTAATCCTCCAGAATGCCGTCCACAATGCCTTCGATTTCCTTTTCGATGGGGGTCATAAGTATCCCTCCTTGTGTTCTTGATCTCAGTTTAACATATGCAAAGGGCAAAGTCAATGAAACACTCCGGCACATTCCTCTTGCATTTCCCGGTCATATCAGGTATAATCATCCCAAAATCAATCCCAATATCAGGAGGGACTTTTTATGGAAAACGAAAACATGGAACAGGAAGAAAGCATTCTGACCCTGACCGACGAAAACGGACAGGATATGGACTTTGAATATCTGGATTGTCTGCCCTATGAGGGCAAGGAATATCTGGTGCTGATGCCCGCAGACGAGCCGTCCACCGAGATCGTGATTCTCGAAGTAGAGCCGGTGGACGAGGAAAATGAAAATTACCTTGCCGTGGAGGACGAGGCAATTCTGGATGCGGTCTACGGTCTGTTCAAGGAAAAGTACAAGGACATTCTGACCTTCGAGGAAGAGTAAGCCGGGGCAGCGCTGCCCGCCCGGAAAAAAGCAGCCGTTTTTGGGCTGCTTTTTCAAGCCTCCGGTGCAGCCATCGCGATGTCCCGTACCACTTCCCCTGCCAGAATCAGCCCCGCCGTTCCCGGCACGAAGGCCGAGCTGCCGGGGATCTGGCGCTTGCCAAGGGCGGCGGCTTCCGCCTCCCAGCCGGTGGGGGTAAGGGCCTCCTCTTTGGAATAGACGACCTTTAAGTGGCGGATGCCCCGCTTGCTCAGTTCCCGGCGCATAACCCGCGCCAGAGGACACACGGAAGTCTTGGTGATATCCGCAACCTCAAACATGGACGCGTCCAGCTTGTTGCCGGTGCCCATGCAGCTGATGATGGGCGTCCCGGCGTCGTGGGCGTTCTGAACCAGCGCCAGCTTGCCGGTGACGGTGTCGATGGCGTCCACGATGTAGTCGTAGTGGGCGGTGAAGAAATCGTCGCGGTGGGCTGCGTCGTAGGTGGCGCAGACGGGGTGTACCCGCAGGTCGGGGTTGATGTCCAGACAGCGGCGGGCTGCCGCCTCGGCCTTGTACTGCCCCACGGTGGAGTGCAGCGCGTACAGCTGACGGTTGATGTTGGTCAGGGACAGCGTATCCTGATCCACCAGCGTCAGCTCGCCCACGCCGCTGCGGGCCAGACACTCGGCGGCATAGCTGCCCACGCCGCCCAGACCGAACACGATCACATGGCAGCGGGAGAGCTTGTCCAGCGCGTCAGCGCCCAGCAGCATCTGCGTGCGCAGAAACGCCTCGTTCATGGTGTCAGCCGACGTCCTTCATGCCGTCCAGCTCCTGGGTGTTGGCCTGCTCGATCAGAGACTCCGTCCAGGCATTGTAATCCTCGCTGGCCTTGTGGTTCTCCACGGCCACCTGCCACGCGGGCACGTCCTGTCCCACGAAGTACATGACGTGATAGCCGGTGTAGCTGCCCTCGTTATAGACGATGCCGGTGTCGCCGGTCTTGCGGGCGGGATCGAAGCACCAGTCATTGAACTCGGCGACCATCTGGCCCTTGGTGATCTTGGT
>ENA-ORPK01002361-ORPK01002361.1-human-gut-metagenome-genome-assembly--contig:-NODE-2361-length-13141-cov-2.232921_pt1 | contig 13141 bp, 8 predicted proteins | sample MGYA00242139_ERZ509068 | MGnify/ENA primary metagenome ERZ509068 (study PRJEB26280, sample SAMEA2338687) | human gut metagenome | biome: human gut; feature: human-associated habitat; material: faeces... | reverse complement strand
GGCTGGGTATTTGTCCTGAAAAGCACCGCAAAGTCGCTGAATACAGCTCCTGCCTTTATCTTTTTATCTATATCGCGTATGAGAAAGATATTTTCGTCTCTTCTGTTTTCAAAATCAGCAAACGTAACAGGCGCCTTTGACTTGCTTGCCGCAATGATTTTCTTATCAAATCTCTCCCTGTTGTGCGAGATGAGATTCAACGAGGCCTCCACTATATATCTGCCACATCTGTAATTAGTATCTAAAAGGATTCTTTTTGCATTCGGATAGTCCTTCTCAAACCCAAGCATTATCTCAGGCTTTGACCCTCTGAAGCGGTATATTGACTGGTCATCATCTCCTACAATAAACAGATTATTCTGTGGAGCGGCAAGCATTTTTATAATCTCATACTGCAGACGGTTAATATCCTGAAACTCATCAATCAGTATGTATTTATACTTGTTCTGCCACAATGCCAGTATATCAGGTCTTTCCTTAAACAGCTCATAAGTATACGAGAGCATATCATCAAAATCAATAAGCCTGTTTTCCTTAAGCCTTGTCTCATATTTTTTATATATATCCCTGAATATTTCCTCACCACACACTCCCGAGTAGAAATTTTCTATATCAATGCGGCTGTTTTTAATCAGACTGATTTCAGCAAGTAAATTGCCTATAAACTCATTCTCATCTTTGTATTCAAGGCGGTAGTAGGATAAAATTTCCCTGATAAAGCCGTATCTCACAGACTCATCAGCAATATTGGCACTTGTAAAGCGATATGCATATTTGAGTATCGTAAAAAAGACAGCATGAAAAGTACCAAAAGATACGTTCACCCTCTCGTCTTTCATCAGTGAATTAAAACGCTCCTTCATCTCATTTGCAGCAGCCTTGGTAAAGGTGACGACCAATAATTCTGTAATATCAACGGGATATTCCTTGTCCAGGAGGCGGCGGATGATGCGTTCCACCAAAACAGCCGTCTTCCCGGAACCAGCTGCCGCCGACAGGAGCAGCGTCTGCCCCCGGCTATCGATGGCTGCCTGCTGCTCGTTAGTCCATGCCATGCTCGTCATCTCCTTCATCAAACATCGTTCGTATCATCGTGTCTTTATCTTCCCTGCCAGCAGCGTCATAAGTATTGCCGGAAACAGCGACATCGAACCGGCAGACTGGCCGGTACGGACAATAGCTGCACGGCGCCTGATGGCCCATGAGGATAGGATGGATAGAAATATCACCGTCGCCAATATGGCCGGCAATATGGCGTATCTGCCGAGCCGCCCAGTCGAGCAGGTGGCTCCATCCCGCTTCATTATAAAGCGTATGGGACGAATCGCTTAGGGTCCCGTCTTTTTTCAGCCGCAAGTTGAGAAAATCGGAAAAGCCTTGCATCGACGTATCCAGCTGCTGCATGACCTGGCCATCATCGAGGTAGAAACCAGTCAGCTTCCCTTTGGCATCGTAGAGTTTCTTCTTGTCTTCATCACTGACGCGGTATTCCAGAGACACCTTATCATTTCGGACGTAACAGTATAGGACGGCAGCCGGAATGGCATCCCAGCCAATATTGAGCAGGGCTACGAACATATACGTCAAAAGCTGCAGTTCCAAGCCCGTGAAAATCTGACTGATATCGAGCTGTTTCCGACCGGACTTATAGTCGATGATGACGACGTATTTATGGTCCCCTTGGCGCAGCGTATCGATACGGTCGATCTGGCCGGTAACGACGACGTGCAGCCCATTTTTCAAGGTGAACCGCAGCGCTTCCCAAGGACTACCCGGACGGCCGAAGGATTTTTCCAGCCCTTCCATATGGAAATCGGAAACGGCACTGAAGGCGCTGAGACGGCGCACGGTCCGGGTCAGGGTCTGGATGAGGCGTTCCTTGATCTGGGCAAAATAGGCATTGGACATGAGAATATCGTGCTGGACTTGCGGCACCAGTTCATCTGTCGCCTGGCGGCAGATAGCCGGGACGTCCGCATCGGAAATATCATGCCATTGTTTCTTTTCTCGTAATAACCGTTCCCCGATGATGCGCAGAGCACCGTGGACCAGCATGCCTAAGTCCGGCGCGGCAAACTGATAGCGCGGCCGTTCTTCCAACCCGAGGCCATAGCGGGAAAAATAAGCGAAAGGACAACTGCGGTACTGCTCAAACTTAGTGACCGATCCGCGCAGCGTCCCGTCAGGCGCAAATAGTCGACGTACTAGCGGCTCCGGCAGGGTAACAGGCAGATTCGTATGGAACAAGCCCTGTACAGCACGCACCGCCTGATGGCGCCAGCCATGCTGCCAGGCCCAGTCATAGAAGGCCCACCAGATGTCCCCGACGGCTTCGCCAGCCGCAGCTGGCCGCAAATGGCCAGGCAGATAATCTAAGGCCGCCGGCAGGGCCAGCAAATAGTCCCCTTCCCGGCCGGGCTGTACCTTGGCCTCTTGGCGCAGGATATCGGCTACATAGCCTTTATCCCGGAGCTGATGGATCCATGATGCTTTTTCCATGGCACTGCCGTCATCGTCAGCGACGACGTAAGATATGATGAACCGTTCGCTGGCCCGGGTCGCCCCTAAATAGAACAGAAACCGTTCCTGGAAAGAGCGGAAACGGCTCCCCGGTCCGAGGACGATACCCATATCCGCCAAGCTGTGCCGTTCTTTATCGCTGAATAGCCCTTCTTCCTGGCTATGCTGTGGGAAGACGCCATCATTGACGCCACAGAGAAAGACGACTTTAGCCTGCATCGTATAGCCTCGTTCTATAGTCGTCAGCGTGACATGGTCCAGCGTCGGCGGGATGAGGCTGAATTTCAAGCTGGCCAGGCCGTCTTCGACGATTTGGGCAAATTCATCGAGATTCGCTTCATCGTCGCCGCAGAGACCGACGACTTCATTGAGGAACGTCCCAATACGCTTCCAGACCTGTTCATGTTCCTTCCCTTCTTCAGTAAGGCCCGACTGTTCATCTTCTTCCTGCCACTGGCGCAACACCGACGGGATACCCAGACGGCACAACCATTGATACAACAACGTGCACCAGTCTCGCAGGCTATGCACATCCTGAGCTTCTTCCCAACAAGGGCGCAGGATATCCTGCACGTGCTGACGTATATCATTCATGCGTTGGAGGTGCGCTTCTTCCCGTTCGTCCATAATCTGGGGCTGTTCCTGCCGGCGGCCATAGGTCCACTCGCCGTCCCTCAGCCAGTGACGGCCCTGGATGCCGTAAGCGAGACAATAGTTTTCCAAATCATCGACGTCATGACGGCTGACAGGAAAAAGGTCCGTCTTGAGCAGGCGGAAGAGCGACTCATGGGACCAACGGCTGCGGAAAACGCCAAACAAGGCGGAAATGGCCTCGGCTGCGGGATGGCTGGTCATGGGCCGGCGATAGTCACTGAAACAAGGAATCCCATAGCGCCGGAAAATGCGTTCGACCCGATGATGGTACAAATCGCTCGTCCGGGCCAGGACCAGGAAATCACGATAACGATAGCCCTGATGGCAAAGAGCTACTATTTTCCGGGCAACGCTGTCGATTTCGCCATCCCGGTCGGGACATTCCCAAATTTCCAAAGCCGATACGGGCCGATCCATGACGGCTGGGACGGTCTGGAAGAAGGCATTGCAAAAGGCCGTCAGCGGGCCAGCCGGTTTTCGACGACAGCCGTTTCCATATGGGGAAAGAGGGCCTTTACATCGCGATAGACTTCGTAAGCCCGATGGAACAAGGCCGTTTCCCGCCGCTGCTGTGTCAAGTGCGCTTCATCAATGGTCAAGGTAATCGTCACCTGTGAAGCTACGCGCTCAATCTGCCGCAGGATTTCCATCTGCTGCGGTGTAAACCACTGGAAGCCATCGACCCAGACGCAAGCGCCTTGGAGGAAGGAATAATGGCCGACTTCCCGGGCCAGCAGAGTCATCGTATCATCAGCCGAGCCGAAATGGTCTGCCAAAAAAGCCTGATACGCTTCATAGAGCCTGGAAATATCTTCCAGCTTGTGCGATAGCGTCGGACTGGGAGCGGTTTCTGCGGCCTGGCGCAACGCTTCTGGCGTAACGCAGAAAGACCGGCATTCCCATAAGAAACGACCTGCTGTATCGGCAAAATTCGGCTGTCTGGCCGCCGTCTGCAAAACAGAAAATTCTTTTTCTCCTTTATGTAGCAAGCGCTGCAAAATGATTTTACGGGCTAGCTCTGACAGCGACGCATGTTCCAAGCCCCGTTCCTGGAAGACTTTATAAGCCAGACGGGAAAAGCCGACGACCTGCGTCCCGAAAAATCCCTGTCCAATCGAACTTTCGGCCAAGTGCCGTTCGGCACCATACGTCGCCTGGTCCGGGACAAGGAGCAGGGCCTTGCCGCCGGCATCAGCGCAGGCCTGTATCTCCCGATAACACTGCGTAGACTTGCCGCTTCCCGCTTTGCCCAATAATACTGTAACGGCCATGAACGTACCTCCTTACATAAAAAAATCAATTATCTTTATTATACCCGATTTCCACTGGAAAAGAACAACAAAAAAGAGGCCGTCCCATAAAGACAGCCTCTTTTGAGTATTCAGTAAAAGAACCACGCATGACGGTCAACGCCTTCACGCGACAAAAAATTAATGAAAGATGGCACAAGCCGTCTTGAGGAAGGGCAGGCGTTTGCTCAGACCCGTCCGCGACCGCTGGATCCATTTGAGGTCGTACGGTTCAAAGACGACATTACGGTAGGCTTCGGTGTCCAAAGGCGTCCCGTCCCAATCGGAATGGATGGCCCCAGTCTGTTTGATGAGGATATCGTAAAGGATATCGTATTCTTTGTCATCCCGTCTGTCCCGTTCGATGACCGTGCTATAGGGCAACGTCTTATGATAGGTCAGCTCCATGCCTTTGTAGTCGAAATGGAAGCCACAACGCATGCGGCAGCCATCAAGGCCTGTATAATCGGCGATTTTCTTCAAGTCGTGAAGGATGTGGTCGTGACCTTCTTCATAGAGATTGTCCGGCGTCGTTTCCGTATAGTCAAAGCGGAACTGGATCGATGCCCCGTCGATGTGACGGAACCGTTCCAAATACGGCTTGAGCTGGTCAGCCGGATATTTCTTGTACAACACGCAGTTGATGCGGAACGGAACAGCCAAGCGGCTCAGGAGCGCATCGTTCGATTCCTGCACATAGTGCTGCATATGGCGCGATACATTGATACAGGTAATTTTATGGCGGTTGCGTTCCGTAAAGGCGACGATGTCGTCTTCCGATTGATTTTCAAAGACCGGCAAGGTCGTATTGATGTATACCTTATGTGTCACAGGAATACAGTCCAGCATACGCTGCAGCGATTCCATATTGGCAAAAGGTTCGCCGCCAGTAAAGACAAAGTCACAGAACGGCGTAATGCTATCCATCAAGCGGATGCTCCGGCAGATAGCTTCTTCGGAAAAGCCCGTCATGTCTTCATATTCTGCCTTGTTGATGCAGAACGGACAATGATTGTGACAGTTGTAAGGCACGAAAATCGTGACGGTAGCTCCGCCGCTCCGTGTCTTATACGGGTGGACCACACGCGGTACAGTCGTTGCGGCCATGCTGATTGTTGTTTTCATTCTTCTTTCGCCTCGAATCGTGGATAAGATCCCAAGCTGTTCCCACACTGCTGCTGACGAAAAGGGAAATATTTTTTCATCTTACAGCAGACAATCTTGTGACCCGAATGTAGTATCCACGGCTATTGTACCATAAAAGTCCAGTTCTGCAAATGCATATTCTATATTCCTGTTTTGCATAATTTTCATATAAAAACAATTCATATAGTGAAATATTTAATTTTATAATTTATTTATTGTTTTTCACTTTCAATCGAGGGCCTTGCTAATATCATCCGCCGTCTTTTTGACGGCTTGAATCACCCTATCCCGTTCTTCCTCAGCCAGTCGGTCTGCAGGTCCGGATATACTGATAGCCGCCGTAATATGGCCATGATGGAAAATAGGGGCTGCAATGCAGGCCATGCCGAGTTCGACTTCGTTCTGTTCCACAGCGTAGCCGCAGCAGCGTACCTTCTCCAATTCCTGGAGCAAGTCGCCCCAGTCGGTCACGGTATATTCAGTGAATTTCTGCAAGGCGCATCCTGTATAGATGTGAAGGTACTCTGGCGAAAAAGCCAGCAAGCACTTGCCCGATGCCGAACAATATGCCGGCCGGACAGCCCCGATAGGCGGTGCCGTATCAATAGTCCTGGGCGACTTGATTTTCTCTAAAATGATGTGCTGCGGATAAGAAGCCTCATTATGGGCAAAAGTCGTAATATGGACCCCTTCGTTGCACTGCCGGGACAAAGCCTTGGCATAAGGATAGGCCACTTTAGGGAAGGTATCCTTTTCCCGGAAAAGCATTCCCAAGGCATAGACCTGGAGTCCCAGCCAGTATTTCCCTGTTTCACTATCTTTCTGGACAAATCCGCGGCGCTCCAGCGTATCCATGGTGCGGCTGACAGTACTTTTATGAAGGTCCATCAGCTTGCTGATGCGAGTTACACTGAGGGGCCTTTCTTCCTTTAAAAAAAGTTGCAAAACGGCCAGGGCCCGGTCAATCGATTCAATCATCCTCGTTCCCCCGATCCGGCATCGTCACGACGCCAAGAAATAATATATTCATTATATGGAATACAGGCGCAATGTCAAGAGGAAAACGCCAGGCCCCAGCCGAATGCTAGTGGCTGGCTGCTTCGCCGTCTTTATGGGACGCCTGGTTATGGTCGTACAGGCACTGCGCCAGCTTACGGATCAAATCATCACATTCCAAATTGCCGCGCCAGCTCTTGGGGATAGCCTGGACTCCATCTTGGGCCCCCATGATATTACCGCAAATAGCGCCACACGTGTCGCTGTCGCCATCTTGGTTGCAGGCCATGAGGACAGCGTCTTTCAGATGCCCCGTCTTGAGGACACAGTATACCGCCAGAGCCAGGGCCTCATCGCCTTTCTTTCCTAGGCCCAGCTTTTTCATGGAATGCACCGGATTGCGGTCGGTAACGGCTTCATCAACAGCCCGCAGGATTGTCTTCATGAGCGGTGTCCCTTCCGGATCAGCCTGTAAGATGCGCAAGGCCCCTCCCAGGGCCGCGCTGATCTCTTTGCCAGCTGCCAAGGACGCAATCATAGCGCTCAGCGTCGCCGTCGATAAATAGGCTTTCGGGCTGCCATGAGTCAGGCTGGCCGCCTGGCAGCCGACGGCAAAGGCCTTTTCCGGGTCACCGGCATAAAACAAGCCAATAGGGGCAGCCCGCATGACCGTACTGCTGCCACAACTGTGATTCATCGGTTCCTGGCGGGTCAATTTCTTCCCCGACGCCAACGATGTCAGGCAGGTCTTGCCAGGAGAACGGTGGGCAAAGAGATCGTCTTCTCCCATGATATCGTAGTCGAATGCGACTTCATGGGGCTGGCGCTTCATCCATTTTTCCTGTTCCGGCCGGATGATACGTTCGGTCTGCGTGTAATACCAGCGCATATACGCCCGATACAGGCCATCAGAAGGTTCCAATCCGTCGTGGTCGGCCCAGAGCATGCCGTCCGCCGTGAACAGCGCCAGCTGCGTATCGTCTGAAATAAGACTCTTATTGCCATTTTTAGCTGATTTTAAAACAGTACGCAATCCATAAGGGCCGTATTTCTTATGGATTGTCTTTAAATCGTCAAATTCAATGACAAATCCCAAAGCGTCACCTACGGCGCCACCAAACATGCAACCCATAAACCGATCTAGTCCATCCATGTAGCATCCTCCTATCCTCATCTGTAGTCTGAGTCCTTTTTTCTCAAAAAACTTTACATTTTCGTTCAAGTAGTATATAATTAAAAGCTTATACATTCATTATACAGGTTGTGATAGGAATTTGCAAATAGAAAAAAGCGATGTTGTCGCACGAAGGCTTTTACTATCATGCGATGGCGGGCGCCCCACGTGGTCGCCCCTACTTTATCGTTTTTCGTTCATCGTGATGAGGTAATATTTTTAATCCCGTACGACAAATGATGAACGACTTACGTCCAACGTAAAAAGGCGCTGTCTTCATGCGACAGCGCCTTACGAACTGCTAACGCCTTACGAACTGCTAACATTTATTTTCCGGATACGAGGAGGTCTGTTCTTCCTTCTACGCGATCCAAGGCATTCTTCACGATAGTGGCCAGGCCTTGCATCTTGATTGCCGGGATGGAGCAGACGCCGAGGCGGACACCTTGAGCCAAGGGGGCAGCAAAGACCAAGTCATCTTCTAAAGCCTGACAGACAGTGGCTGACTTCTGGGTCGGAATGGAAATGAAGAAGCCACCTTTATAAGGAACATAAGAGAGGCCACAGCGGTCGGCTTCATACGTAAAAATATCGGCGCGACAACGCAGGTTCTTAGCAAAAGCCAAGCGTTCCAGGTCAAGCTGGGCCATGAGGTCGCGATCGCTGCGAATCCGGGTCAAGAGCGTCATGGCTGCGCGGTTGATGTTCGACCAGGACGTGCGGGCGGAATATTTGCCCAGATTAGCAAATTCTTCAATGACAGCCTTACTCGACGACAAGCCGACGAGAGCACCGGCACGCTGGCCGTACAGGGTATACCCTTTGGACATGCTGAAAGCAAACATGGTAAAGATATGTTCCGGAAGGCCTGCGAACTGAGTCATGAATGAACGGACGCGGTTCTTTTCTCCGGCATAGGCTATATAGGCGATGTCGACGAGGATACTGATGCGCTTGCCATTCTTTTCATGAAGGCGGCAGATTTCGAGGACATCAGCCCATTCTGCATCGGACAGGGCAAAGCCCGTCGGGTTATTGGCCGGCGTATTGAGGATGATGAGCAGCGAATCCTGACGGCTCAGGATATTGGAAACAGCCGCAGAGAACGCTACTGTATTGAAATGCCCCTGGTCATCCATCATCGAAAACGTATGCAGATTACGGCCAATTTCCTGGCACAGGCAATCATAGATATTCCAGCGCCAGTCCGTTGTCAAGACAGTATCGCCAACTTCCGAATAATTGGCAATGGCAATGTGGATAGCCCCTGTACCACCTGACGTAGCTACGGCATCTACATAGCCGTCGGGGCGACAGCTTTCAAAAGTTTCATCGATGACGGCTTTCCGATAGCCTTCCAGCCCCATAGGCGGTGCATAGGTAATGAAATCACTCATCGGCAAAGAGCGATATAACTGTTCGACAACAGGCAGACAAGCCAGTTTTTCATCTTCACCGGCGTAACAGCCAACGGTCGCATTGATAACTTTATCTTCCCCATACTGCGCTGCTTCCCGAGCTGCTGCTCCAGCGGCAAATACCACGTCACGTAAAGTCTTGCCTTCTCGGCTCGATGCTGCCATAATCGTCATAATAAAAACCCCTCTCTGCATATCGTGTTCTTTCAGTGGACACTTGTTCTCTCCAAATGTCCTGACGTTCTACATTATAGCACTATGAAAAGAGTTTTTATATAGTGAAAGGCATAAAATACTGTATACACAAAAAGAATTTTGTATACAAAATTCAGTGTTCACGATTTTCCTGTCCCTGACTGCCATCATCGACATGGAACGTCGCCTGTTTGATGCCTTTCATAGCCAGAAGTTGACTGATGATTTCCGTCTCATCCATGTAATGGGCCGCCTTCAGTTCAATGTCGATATCCGCCAAGAGCGCGTCATCATCATTATGCGAATGGAACGTTTTGATATGCATATGATGATCATGGATGAATGTCGATAATTTTCGGGCCTGGCCGATATTGTTTTTCATGACCAGGTGCATGATATACATCTTATGGAAGCGCCCTTCTAGGCGGGCATCGAGACGAACGAAGACCGGCAGGGCCAGGAAAATCAAGGCCGTCGCCACACAGGCGACGACGAGATAGCCCGCACCGACGACAAGGCCGATAGCCGACACAGCCCAGAGGCCGGCAGCTGTCGTCAACCCGCGGACGCTGCGATCTTTCTGGTTGGCCAGGATCGTACCGGCACCGATGAAGCCGACACCGGATATAACTTGAGCTGCAATCCGTTCCGGGTCAGAATTGTTATAGCCAAAGGTAAAATAGTAATCCATGGCAATATTGATGGAGATAATCATACACAGGCAGGAACCGACGCAAACCAGGGTATGCGTCCTAAAACCAGCGGACTTGCTCTGGGCTTGCCGTTCATAACCGATAAGGCCACCTAGGATAAGGGCTATAATCAGGCGGATGATGCTGTCTTCCGTAGAAATCATAATAAACTCAACTTCTTTCAAAATATTTTTTACATCCGTTAAGAAAACATTATAATTATATTATAATAGTATTATAGTATATAGAGGAAGGCGAGAACAAGCAAAATGTTTTCTCCATCCCAAAGAAAGAAGGCTATTCTCATGAACCGCTTCATTTATTTCGATAATCTGCGCAGTGCCGCTGTCGTATTGACACTGGCTGCGTTGTTACTTCAGCCTTGGCAAGCTTTCTATGAAGAAAGTGCAGTCATCGCTATTTCCATCATCTTTTTCATCAGTGCCTACTTGGGAGCCTCGGCCCTGCGCATCCGCACGATATCCTTTTTCTTGAAGGATAAATGGAAACGCTTAGGCTGGCCAGGCCTGGTCCTGTTGCTTCTCGGCGTGGAAGAACAACTAGTGACTGCCAACCTGCCGGTCACGTCGTGGGTCCTGCCCTGGCTCTTCCTGCTCTTTTCTGGATTAGCCTTGATTAAACACATCAACCATAACGTCTTACAGCATCGCATCACCTCGAAGCCATCCGTTCCATTCCTGCTGGCTTTTATCATCATTTCGGCAGCTGTCCTGTTCTTCTGCCAGGCCTTTCTGCCCCAGTCCCTTCGCATCCCTTATATCGCCCAAGTCCGTCCGGACTGGCTGGTCCTGTCTTTCTTTGCCTTCAGCCTAGGCATCTATGCCTTCCGCCATCGCTGGTTCACGCCGTCTGGCTATCAGCCCAAGGTCAACGGTCTCCTGGGCTTCGCCATCATGGTCGGCGTCTACGCAGCTTGGATGCCCGGCAAAGGTGCGACGATACTGACAGCGCTGACACCGACGTTATTGCTCATCGCGTCTGTCCTGGGCCTATCGGCCTGCTTCCGCCAGCAGTTCAACACACATACGTTTTGGTCCCACACGCTTCACCGCATTTCTTATGGCTTGTTCTTTGTCAGCGAACCGATTATCATCCATTCGATGTGGTTCTTACAGCCCTTGTCCGTCGCCTTGTGGCTGAAAATCGTCATCACAGCCCTCATCCTGGCCATCTATGGCTACCTGCTCTGCCGCTATGCCCTGCTCCACATCCCATGCTTTAAAAGTAAGGGATAATAGTCTGAAATACTAGCCCCAGCAGGTCATCTGTGCTATGATATATCGTAAGTTTGTTTCTTTACATTATGGATAAGGAGTGTGCCTACTTGGATACATTATTACAACTCATGGAATCGTACGGCTACATGGCTATGTTCATAGCGATGGCATTGGAAAATGCCAATATCCCCATCCCCAGTGAAGTCGTACTCGGGTTCGCCGGTTTCCTCATTTCCCAGCAGATTTTCTCTTTCTGGACGACCTTCGCCGTAGCCTGCATCGCCGGTGTCGTCGGCTCGATCATCAGCTACTGGCTTGGCTCTTATGGTGGCCGGCCGCTGCTGTTAAAGTATGGCAAATACATCTTCTTCAACGAACGCAAGTTCCGCATGGCCGAAGACTTGTTCAACAAGTACGGCGGCATTGCCGTCATCATCTGCCGCTGCCTTCCCGGCGTGCGCACGTTCATTTCCTTCCCAGCCGGCGTCGCCCGCTATCCCTTCTGGAAATTCATTCTCTTCACCATCATCGGCACTATTCCCTGGACGCTTCTCCTTGTATGGGCCGGTTCTCTCTTGGGCAGTCATTGGCAGGACCTCATCCAATACAATCACATCTTCCTCATGGCTGTTATCGCAGTCTGTGTCGTCGTCGCCGTCGTATTCGTATGGCATAGACGCCGCCGGAGAAATGTAGCATGAAACAATGGCTCTTAGCACATCGTTACGGCTTGACCGTCGCCTTAGTGGCAGCAATGATTTTGCTGCCATTTTTAGGTGCTGCACCACTCATGGACCCGGATGAACCGGTCTATGGCGAAACGGCGAGGGAAATGCTCCTGGCCGGAGACTGGCTGTCGCCGCGTATTTTCGGCCAGTACTGGTACGATAAACCACCTCTCTTCTACTGGCTGGAAATGCTGTCATACAGTTTTTTCGGCATTTCCGACATCGCCTCCCGCCTGCCCAGCGTTATCATGGCCATGGCGACGACGATGTACGTCTACATTCAAGGGAAAGAATTATTCAACAAGCCCATCGCCTTCATGTCGGCACTGCTCTTAGTAACCAGTGCCGGTTTCATGTATATCGGCAAGGCTGCTGTTACGGATATGACCCTCATGTTCACGCTGACGGTGACCATGGTTTCCTTTTACCGTAAAAAATATTATATAGCCTATATTTTCTGTGGCCTGTCACTCTTGGCCAAAGGCCCCGTTGGCTACGCTTTTCCAGCGCTCATCATGCTCATTTATCTGGCCTGGACGAGGCAGTGGCCGCTCTTGAAGCACATGAAGATTCCTCAGGGCATCCTGTTGGCCTTCTTAGTCGGCCTTCCCTGGTATATCCTCATGTACCAAGTCCACGGTGAAGTTTTCCTAGACACCTTTATCGGCTACCACAACATCACCCGCTTCGCTGCCCCGGAACATCCCGGACAAAACAGCCTTTTCTTCTTCATCCCCATTCTCTTCGCCGCCATGATGCCTTGGACAGCGGCCCTGTTCCCGACGCTCTGGCGGTTGTTCAAAAAGCGGGATCCCTTCCGGGATACACTGCAATACTGTCTGGTCTGGGCGGCGTTCATCTTCGTCTTCTTCTCCCTCTCTAAGACGCAACTGGTCACGTATATTGCTCCGATGTTCCCGCCGACGGCTTACCTCTTGGGCTGGTATTGGTATCGCTGTTACATCGAGCGGAAATTTTCACGGCCTCTCCTGTTGTCGTCGTACATCCTAGGCCTGCTGCTGCTCGCCTGCAATGCTATCCCACTCCATGAAAACGCCGCCTTTTTCCGGCCAGCCATCGCCTGGAGTTCA
>ENA-ORPK01002360-ORPK01002360.1-human-gut-metagenome-genome-assembly--contig:-NODE-2360-length-13151-cov-2.237324_pt1 | contig 13151 bp, 19 predicted proteins | sample MGYA00242139_ERZ509068 | MGnify/ENA primary metagenome ERZ509068 (study PRJEB26280, sample SAMEA2338687) | human gut metagenome | biome: human gut; feature: human-associated habitat; material: faeces... | reverse complement strand
GCCGGACGGCACGGTGGGCGCCCGCATGATGATGAACGTGTTCCTGACCTTCGATCATCAGGTCATTGACGGGCTGGAGTGCGGCCGCATCTTCAAGGATCTGGAGTATTACATCCTCCATCCTGAGATGATTCTGGCCTGAGAGGAGAGATGACTATGCAGAGATATTTTATTAAAAACAATTATAGACAAAATGATATTATTATTGCTGATGATTCTATGTATAAGCATATGACTAAGGTTATGCGCATGGAAAAAGGCGAACATGTTATTTGCATTGATGAAGATAAGCATGTATGTTTGTGTGAAATCATAGACTTAAAACAGGGCTTATTACAGATTAAGGAAGAACTTCAGGAAAATAATGAATTGGATGTTGAAGTGACTCTAGTCTATGGGTTACCTAAGAGTGATAAATTTGAATTTGTGATTCAAAAAGCAACAGAATTAGGTGTTACACGTATTGTTCCATTACGTGCTTCTAGAAGTATTGTGAAGATGGATGAAACACGTTTTAATAAGAAAAAAGAGCGTTTTGTTCGTATTGCTCAGGAAGCAAGTGAACAATGTCATAGACAGATTGTTCCTGAAATTACGCCTCCTATTCAATTATCACAGCTTAAAGATTATTTATCTGAAGTTAATGTTGTGGCATATGAAGAAGAAAGCAAGAATGGTGAACATCATGCTTTCACGAAAGCACTTGATGCACTTCATACTTCTATTACTATTATTGTAGGACCTGAAGGAGGTTTTGATCTTCAGGAAGTAGAAAAGATGCAGGCAATGGGTGTTGTGCCATGTTCTATTGGTAATCGTATATTAAGAAGTGAAACAGCACCTTTATATATGCTAAGTGTTATTGGGTATAGAAGAGAATTGGGGGATTAATATGAACTTTATTGCAGTCATTAATAAATACAGCAGGGATACAAAGTATACTAAGACAAAGTTGTATCATTATTGTGAAGAACATAAAAAAGAACTAGAATCAATGGATATTCGTTTTAAAATCAAATCTGAAATTGATTTATTCAATATGGAAATTGTCCTACGTTCATTAGAAGGTAGAGATGCCATTGAAGGGTCTTATGATCTTTTTGCGGCAGGTCATTATGATATGTTTGAATATATTACCTATGAAGAAAAAAGAAAGATGTTTTAAAAATTTAAAAGAAGTTTTAATTCATTTAATAGATGGAATAGAATTAAGAAAATGTAAAACGTGCCGGTAAAAATATTTTATTTGAAAAGATTTTAGAATATAAACGTCATAATCGAGAGATTAATCATTGTGATAGAAAATGTGCTCCAAATAATTTTCAATTCAAATATGCAAAGAAACATAAAGCTGATTATATAAATCCATTTAGCAGAGAAGAAGTAAAGAAAAAGATAAAAGAAACCAATTTAAAAAGATATGGATGTGAGAATCCTTCGGCTAATGAAATGATTAAAGCAAAAAAGAAAGTTTCTATGAAGAAATATACAAATTCAATGGATTTTAAGATAAAAGGTTTTAATTCATTTTCTAAATTTAAAGATTATGTTGTTCCTATGTTTAAACCAGAAGAATATGAAGGAATTTTTAAAGAATATACATGGAAATGTGTAAAATGTGGTAATGTATTTGTTCAAAAGATACACTCTACAAATCATGTAAAGTATTGTCAAGAAGTGCCACGATGTTTAAAATGTTATCCGTATCTAAATGTAGGAATTTCACACAAAGAAAAGGAAGTTGCTGAATTTTGTAAACAATATTTTGATGATGTAATTGAAAATGATAGAAAGTTAATTGCTCCATATGAATTAGATATAGTAATTCCTGACAGAAAATTAGCAATTGAATTTAATGGAATTTACTTTCATTCCATAGAAGTAGGAACTCCTTTAAAATATCATTTGATGAAAACAGAGAGATGTGAGGCAAAAGGTTATAGATTAATTCATATATTTGAAGATGAATGGAATGATGAAACAAAAGAAAAACTTAGATTAATTTTTGAGAATAAAGAAATAATAGATTATTCTAAGCCTTTAGATAGATGTTGGTTTTCAACATTGCAGTTAATTAATAAGAAATTTGATGTATTAGCTCCAGAAGTAAAAAATAAAGATGGATTTTTAATTGAAAATTGTGGATATTTGATGATAAAATTATAACAGATGAAATTCAATTACAGCTTATGTGTTTGCTTTTTCTATATGTAAAGAATATTTTACCACAATATAAGATTGATGATATGAATCATCAATCTTAAAAATGAGTTTAAAATTTTTAAGTTTAGAAAAGCTTAATTAAAATGATCTTTTCTTCCTTTTAATTTATCATAAGCTTTATATGCATCTTGAACTGTGATATGTTCTTCATAACCAAGATAATCTGTTTCAGATTGGTTATCACGTTTCCAACTTAATCCTTCATCTTTGATTAAATCTTTAATTCTATTAGCAAACCAAATTTTTATTTTTTCGTCAGACATATCTAAATATGGATTATAATTGAAATCCATAAAACGATTTGGTTTAATTTTAATGCAAACTTGACCATTCTCAAAAATAATATTTGCAAATAACCAATATTTTTCAAATGGTTTATGATTTTCCCATTTTCCATCAGATAACTGTCCGCATAATACTTTTCATAATGTCATAGTCTTTTTTAGTAGTAAGACCTGTTGGAATTATATGAGGACTCTTATTATCAATACTTTCATTCATTTCTAAAATAAGTTTTAAATAAACATTTTCAAAATGTCATTTTCATTTCCTTTTATATAATTTTTTATATAACTGATTTATTTTAAAATTAAAAAGTTAATATTATTTATAATTTTGAAAGGGAGTTAAAATGGATATTGTTAGAAATTTTCCAAATGTTATTGTATTTCATCATGATGATACCGACGGAATCTGCGCAGCATTTGTTATAAAGCAGAAATATGATAATAGCTTAAGTGATTCTGATTGGGATAGGAATGTTACATGTATTCCTTGTAATTATGGCGAAAAGTATAATTTACAGTTTTTTAAAGATAAAGTTGCTGAAAATGAAAGTGAAGATCTAAAAAACATTATCTATATGGTAGATTATGCTATTCAACCAAATGATGAAATGATTAAGTTTTGGAATTGGTGCAACGCAATGGGATATGAATTAGTTTGGATCGATCATCATATTACTGCTATTGAAAATATTGGTCATTATGATATTTCAGGATTAAGAAATATTAAAGAAGCCGGATGTATGAATGTTTGGAATTATATGCATCAAACTGAGATATCTCCAATGATTCTTAGATATGTAAATGATTTTGATATATGGAATAAGAATTCTATCTATTCTTGGGAAAAGACATTATTTCCATTAGTTTATTTTTTAGAATCTCTTGGTTCTGATTTAAACAATAATGAAGGCGAATTAGTTAAAACTCTTAATGCTTGCTTTGCTGATAATAAAAATACTGATAATATCATTAAAATTGGTCAATATATTGCTAAATTTATCAATAATCAGTATAATAGATCTCTCCGACGTATTAAAGAAGTTGAATGGAATGGTTATAAATGTTTAATTTTAAATTCTTCCTTTAGAGGTTCTGAACAATTTTCTCAATATAAATCAGAAGATGGAACTCCAGCTGATCTTATGATTGTATGGTCATACGATGGAAAGAAATATACATTTAGCATATACACTGAAAAGAACAATATTAATGTTGGACAAATTTGTCATTCTTATTTCAACGGCGGAGGACATAAAGGTGCCGGTGGTGGATGTTCTTCTAAATTTCCATTTTATGAAATTTAATTAGTTTACTTTTCCATCATTAATGTTATTTTATAATTAGAATCTTTCGTTAAGAAACATATAAACACAAAAATAAAAGGATTTTTCTAAAAAATGAAGATTCCGTATGATGCAGATCTCTTTGATGAAGAAAACGAGTTCAACGATGAAATGAAGAACTTTGAAAAATTCAAACATAAGAAACCTCAGCAGAAGATGAATTATCATCAGGATAACAAAAAACGTAATAAACCAAAACGTGGTGGAAAAGATAAAGATGTCTGGACTTGCGATTAAAAATATTTCATCTATCTCGCTGGACAATATTTTTTGGACAGCGAGATATTTTCAGAAAAATATTCTAGAACCACTTAAAATTTCTATTGATAGTGTTTCATTTATTGGTTCTACTGGCAAAAAAGCTGTATCAGGTGATATGGATATTGCAATTGAATATCCATATGCAACATCTCTTACTACAGATAAATATGTTCTTGCTGATATGATTACGAAAAAAGCAGAAGAACTTGGATTACAAACAAATAACAGAATTAAAACCGGGTTCCAAATGGTTCATATTGGATTGCCAATTTGTGATGAATTTGGACCAATTGAAGGTAAGATTTGTCAGCTTGATCTTATGTTTGTATCAGATCTTTCATATGCTCAATTTAAATATGATGCTCCAGATAAAGGCGAGTCAAAATATAATGGAGCAATTCGTTCAATGCTTGTAAATGCATTTATTAAAGAAGTATCAATTACATGTCCAGATAAATTTAAAGATACAGATGCAATTCCATATGTTGTAGATGGAAAGGAAATTTCTCCATATATTACATATGGTTTTTATGCATTAGGACCAGATTCAATTCAGTATAATGTTAAAACATATCGAGGTAAAAAAGGTAACTTTCTTGTAAATCCTAGAAAAATTGCAGAGGAATCTAAAGATTGTGGATGTTTAGTAAATTTGCTTGTTGCTAAACTGTTTAATGATGCAGCAGAAGATAAAATTACATTATCGCCATTGATGACTGAACATATATGTCATACTTTTGAAAATCTTTGGAATTCTATTATGTTTGTTAATTTTAAGGATAAAACACTTAAAGATAGAATTGTAAAAACATTTATAAAACTGTTTAACTCAGCTAATTCGTGGCAATATACAGAAAATAAAAAACTTATTATACCAGAAGAGATTGAAAAATATGCAAAAGGACACTGTATTGACATTAGCGACTCCTCGAAAACCAATTAAAAAACTAACACAACTTAATACAAAAGAACAATTACACTTTGTTGAGTTGTTTAATACTCAATCTTTTATTGTCACTGAAAAAATAGATGGAATGGCTTTACGTTTATTTTTTGATAAAGAAAAAATGTTATTTGAATCAGCTTATTCAGGATTAGTTGAAAAAGATGATTTTACATTTAATGAAATTTCAAATGAACTTTATGAAAAATGCACAATTAAAAATATATTTGAATATCCTATTAAACTAGTAGGTGAGCTAGTTTATAATGCTGGAGCTGATATTGAAAATAATATTACAACATTTGCTCCAGTATGCACAAAATATTCACCAAGTTTTGCTATAAATGGATCATATTTTGTTATATTCAACATGTTTAAAGTAGAAAATAATAATCTTGTTCAAATTTCAGACGATGAATATAATAAAATTATGGATAAGATTTTACATACATCTAATACTTCTGATATCGTTCAGTATATTGATGGAAGAAAATTAACATATGATTTTTCAGATATTGACACTGATACATTTGATGCATTAAAAAGTGCTTTTGAATATAAAGTTGATTCACTAAAATCTAATTTATGTTATGATAATGTAAATTCTCCTATTGAAGGAATTGTAATAACATTTAAGAATGGTGAACAATTTGGTGTATTTTCTTCTAAATATAAAGAAATAAAAAATCAATATTATGAATATTTTAAAGAAGCTGAAAATATTGAAAATACGTTTAAAGTCCATGTATATGACTATTTCAGGAGATATTCAATAATTAAATATGAAACATATCTTTCTGCAGATGCAAAACGCAAATATTATTATTATAAAGATATAGCAATTGATAATTTAAAATTAGTGTTTTATAGAATAAAAATCGCTAAATCAATTCCATTTTCGTGTAAGTATTTTCAATTAAAAAGAGTATTGAATATGATGAATAAAATTTTAATAAATGATGAAGTATCATATATCATTGGATAACTTTTTGCTATCTTTAAAATAAAAAAGAAAGATAATTAAATATGTTTGATAAAATTAAAATCGTAATTGATCGTCTTAAAAATAATAATTCTGCTACAGAAAAACTTAAGATTCTTAGTGAATACAAAAATGATAAAGATATAGTGAAGTTTTTTCAGTATTGTTATGACAGCACAAAGCTTTATGGAGCTTCTTCTAAAAATATCGTAAAATATTGGCAGAATTATACTCCTAATTATATTGCAAATTTCGATCAAGCATTTGATCTTTTTGAATTGTGTGATGATCTAAATGCACGAAAATATACTGGGAATGCTGCGCTAGAAAAGATTATTACATTTATTGATTGTAATAAAGAATATGAAGATATTTTGCTTAATTTCTTTGATAGAAATATGAAAATCGGAGTTGCAGTTACACAACTAAATAAAGCATTTGGAAATGTAATTCACGTTTATGAAGTTCCTCTTGCTCAAACATATGATGAGAAAAAACATGACAAATATAATCTTACAGATTATATGATTCAACGTAAAATGGATGGTGTTCGTGTAACTACTTTTATTCAATATAATAAAAAGAATGATTCTATTTCTGTTAAAACTATGTCTAGAAATGGAAAAGAATATACTACTCTTGAAAAAGTAACAAATGAAAATATTAATTTGTATAAACAATCTCCATTTTATGGTACAAATACTGTTATTGATGGTGAAGTTTGTTTGGTAGATGAAGATGGAAAAGAAGATTGGAACGGAATCGTATCTGAAGTTCGCAGAAAGGATTATACTGTTGAAAATCCACGTTATGTAATGTTTGACATTCTTACTGAAGATGAATTTTTTGGTATTAGACAGAGTATGAATTATAATGTTCGTTATTCTAATCTTAAAAAATTTCTAGCAAACAGTAAAGATGCAAAACATCTTACTGTTGTATTTTCTGTTCCATACACAAATGAGAATTTTGAACGTCTTAAAGTAATGTATGTTGATAATGAAAAATGGGAAGGATTTATCTTTAGAAAGAATTGCCCATTTAAGGCGGGACGTTCAACGGATCTTTTGAAATATAAACTTTTTAAAGATGCTGAATTTGTTGTTACTGGAACTGTTAACGGTGAAAAACTTATGCTTAATAGTAAAGGTGTTATGGAAAATATGAATACGTGTGCAGCTCTTACTATTGAATATAAAGGACATCCATGTCAAGTAGGTTCTGGACTTTCTGATGAACAACGTCGTCTTTGGTTTGAACATCCTGAAGAAATTATTGGAAAAGTTATTAACGTTAAATATAAACAAGAAAGTCATAATCAAGATGGATCGGTATCTCTTCAATTTCCAATTCTTAAAATGGTAATTGGGAAGGAGCGTGATTTTTAATATGAATTCTGCTATTAAATTTCTTTATAACAGCCTTGTTGATCTTTCTGACGAGGAACACGAAGTTCTTAGTTATGGAATATTTCCTTTTAAAAGAAAATATCATGTAGTTCGTCCTCGCATTAAAAGTAAAGCAGCAAAAATACTAACATATTTTTATGAACATTATAAAAATAGTTATGATGCTCTAGATGAAGACGATAAGCTTAAAGTTAAAACAATGATTAATGCATTAATAGAAATTAAAGATGCTGAAGTTATTAGTTTACCATATGGTTTATTTGATACCTTAGAACGTTGTTATATTGCTGATACTGTTGATGTTGCAAGTAGAACTATACGTAAAATTAAAAGATATATTTAAGTGGAGTTTAATTTATAAAATGTCAAATACTAGTAAATTTATGATTCCAACATGTATTTTTCTGTTGGTTGCAATAATTTGGCCTAATGTTGTTTTTCTATCAGCATGTGCAGTATCTTTTGTTTGGGGATTTTCTATTGCATTTGTGTTAATGACATTAATTATTTGTTATTTGTTTTTTTCTGGAAATGCATTATCTATAAGAACCTTTTATTATAAAGAAGGATATAAGGATGGTTATGAAGATAAAAAAGAAAACAGAGAATATAATGATATGAAAATGTTTAATATCGAAAATTCATCTAAATGAAATTTACACATAATTTTTTACAAAAATATTTAAATGAACATCCTGAATGTTTTTCTGAATTGGAGAAATATCCAGGATGGACAATTTTTGATGTCGTGAAAAATAAAATTCAGCCAGCTTTATCACGATATTGTCTTACTTGTCGGAAAGCTTCTTCCATATAAAGCTTGCAAAAGAGGAACAAATTATTGTAATCGCTCTTGTCAAAATTCAAATAAAAATATCATTAACAAGAAAAAACTTACTTCAAAAGAAACATGTTTAAAGAAATATGGTTTTGAACATCAATCTAAAAATCCAAAAATTAAAAATAAAGTTAAGCAAACATGTTTAAACAAGTATGGGGTGAGTACAAATCTTATTTTTGCTCCACATAATTCTTCTACTATGAAGAAAACTTGTTTAGAAAAATATCGGTGTTTCAACTACATTTAATACTCCTGAAGTAAGAAAGAAAACACTTCAAGCACAATATTTAAAAACATTTAAAAAGATCCTTACGTGGAATCAATATATTCTTCCATTATTTTCTAAAGAAGAATATACAGGTAAACATGAAATTTATAGATGGAAATGTACCAAATGTGGAAATGTGTTTATGTCAAATTTAGTGTCAAATGTCCACAAATTTGACATTCTAAAAGGAATTCCTAAATGTCCAATATGTTTTCCTATAGGATCATCTACGCAAGAACAAGAACTTGTTGATTTCTGTAAACAACATTTTTATAATAATTTAAAAACACATGATAGAACTTTAATTAAGCCTTATGAATTAGATATTATAATTCCTGAAAGAAAACTTGCAATTGAATTTAATGGCATTTGGTATCATTCATTAGAAGCACGGAACATCATTAGGTTATCATTTAATGAAAACACAAATGTGTGAACAATTAGGATATAGACTCATACATATCTGGGAAGATGAATGGAATAATAACAAAGAAGAAATAAAACTTAAATTAAAACAAATATTTGAAAATAAAGAAGAAATTGATAATGAAATTACTTTATTTAAAAGAGATTGGTACTCTGTAAAAGATTTTAACGATGTAGAAGAAATTTTACCTCCTGTAATTGAAAATAGAGTATATCATATCGAAAATTGTGGTTATTTTAAAATAAAAAAGAAGTAAAGGTGTATAAAGAGAATGCCAAAAATTATTCATTCAGTTCATTTCAGAGGTGATTCCTATGGATGTGGTTGGTATAGGGAACTTTTCCCTTCTATGCTATTACAGACATTATTAAATGGTGATGTTCAGTTTAGAATTACTGATACATTGTCTATTATTTCTGATCCTAATTTTTATAGAATGGTTGATGGTGGAATTAGAATGATTCGTTTGCAGAGGTGGTATGGTAAAGAAAAAGCTGCATTTGTAAAGAATTTTCTTAAGCCATTAGCAGATCAGCTTGGAATGTGGTTAGTATATGAAATTGATGATTTGCTTATTTATGATGAAATTCCTAAATATAATATTGCAAAACCTCATTATTCATATGATAAGGTTGGAGATTCAGTTAAAGAAATTATGGAAATGTGTGATTTAATTACTGTTTCTACTGAGTTTCTTGGTGATGTTTATCAGAAAGCTTTTAATCTTCCTAAGGAAAAGATTATTGTTGTTCCAAATTATCTTCCTAGATGGTGGATTGGTGAAGCAATGAATCTTGAACGACAAATGAATCTTTGGAGAAATACTAGAAATCAGCCTAGAATTGCATTTTGTTGTTCTACAAATCATTTTGACGTGCAAAACAATAATAATGGTGTTGATGATTTTACTCATCTTATTCCATGGATTAAAGCAAATATTGATAAATACAAATTTATTTTTGTTGGTGGATTTCCTCAACAGCTTAAGGAAGAGGTTCAACAGAAAAAGGTAGAATTTCAACCGCCATCTGATATTTTAAATTATCCTAGAGAAATTCAGTTAAGAAATATTGATTTATTGGTTGCGCCTTTAATTGATAATACATTTAATAAGTGTAAGAGCAATATTAAATTTTTGGAATTTAGTGCATTGGGTATTCCAATGGCTGGACAGAATATTTTGACATATAACAAATATACTGATGTTGTATTTAATGATGCTAACCAGCTTGATAATATTGTTCATCACTTATTTTTTGCAAATAACGCTGAAAAAACATATAAAGATTTAATACTTCATAACAGAAATGTTATTGAAAAGGGTGATAAATATTCTCCAAAAGGATATTGGCTTGAAAATAATTCAAGTCTTTATTATAATCTTTATTCTATGAATCCCAAAACGATTCATCTTAGTTTGTAATAGTTTGAAGATGGAAGTGATATTTTAAATTTCAATTATTTTAAGAAGTTTTTTCTAAATCATTAGAAATAAAGAGTTTTCTTAACAATTTAACAGAAAGCTATTAAATAATAGTAGAGATGATAATACATTTGTTTCTTTCTAGAATCATTCACTTCCGTCTTCAACAAGCTGTTTCACTCCTTTTCAGCTTTATATGTATTATCATCTCATTTTTAGTTTAATTTATAGATATAATTGAGGAGTGACAGATGTTTTTAACAGATTTTATTAAAAGAATTTTTAGTAAAAAGAAATCAATTAATAATTTACGTCAGAATCTTAATTCATATACAGATGATAAATCTAAAAAAGAAACTAAGTCATCTGTTTATTATGACAGAAATAATAATAGGTTTCTTAAATTAGATAATGATGATGTTGCATTAGTTATGCATCCAAATAATGTTGTTGAAGTAGTTTTAACAAAAATGACAGAAGCAAATCAATCAATAACACCTGAAGAAGATTTAGCAATGTCACTTGCTTTATTTTTAAAACAAAGAGAATTTTGTGATGTATTAACTCATACATTTCATGATCTTGCTATGAGAAAAGTTGGACCATATAATGATAAAATGAAAGAGAATTAAAAATGAATAAAGAATATTCTGTAAATGTTTATGTAATAACTGATTCTTTAAATGTTCCGAATTATATTAATAATATTATTGATAAAGAATCAACTGACGAGTATAAATATGCATTTTTTATTCAAAATGATATTTTTGCAAATCTAATTGATAAACATAAAATTTTTGATGATTACATTAATTTTATGAAGAAGTGGGATATTCCATTTGTAATGTATCCATATTATATTCATATGAATTCTGTGTTACCTGGTATGAACAATCTTCCAAATCCAACTGTAAGAATTACAATTAATAAAGAAACAGTTGATGCTTTAAATTTTCCTGCATATGGATTTCTTGGTATAGATCTTGAAAAATGTAATAAAATTAATTTTAGATTTAATAAAGATTATCCAACAATGTTTTATTTGCAGGATATGATGGAAATCTTTTATGAAAAAGGAATGACCATTAGCAATTGTTGTTATTTAGATATTCCAGAATCTTGGAAATATTTTAAAACACATTCTACAGATGGATATCATGCAGATATCAATAAATTTAATGATGAAAAGAAAAAATATCATTCTACAGAATACAAATATGTTACTATGAATGATTTTATTGAAAAATTTAAAGAAAAATATCAACAAAAGAAAATAGAAAAAGTACAAGTATCATCTCCTCTTGATGATTCTAGTAATATTACAGTATTAAACATGTAAAGGAGTATATATGCAACCTATCGGTAATAAGTACTTAGTAAAAGTAGAAATACCAGCTTCTGAAGAAAATGTCAATGGAATTGTAGTTATGTCTGGAAGAGCTGCAGAAGAAGTTCATTATAAAGGAACAATCGTTGCATATGGTACACATATGACCGAAAAGGAGCTTGTTCCTCTTGATACAAAGGTCATTTTTGATTGGAAAGATAAAGATTCAAAGATGAAAATTGTATTAAATGATAAGATTTTTTATATTTGTGATCCTAAAGCAATTTTGGCATTAGACGAGGTAGAAGAATGATTTATGGTAATTCAGAATATAATGATGTAACACCTGTTGGAAAGATGGTTTTACTCAAAAAGGTTAAACCAAATCTTGAACGACATTATGGAGATATTGTAGTTCCTTATATTACAAATAAAAATACTGCAATAGGTGTTGCAAAAATAGTTAAATTAGGTAATAAGATTACCGATGAAGATGGAATCATGGTTAATGATTTTGTATTATATGATTATTATTCAGTATATGAAGACGGACCTGAATATGTTATTACAAAATCTGAAAATATTTTTATGAAAGTAGATGAAGACGAAGCAAAGGAAATTACAAGATGAAAGAGCAAGAATTTAAACTAAAGGTAGTAAAAGTAAAAGAAGTTAATCTTCCAACAAAATCATATGCAGCAGCCGGATTTGATTTTTATATTCCAACAAATCTGCACATTACTGATTTTACAAAAAATGCTGAAATTTATGAAAATAAATACATTCTTCCAGAAGCTGAAAAAGATTATGTATTTTCAAATTCAAAATTTATTTTAACTGATGATTCAATCTATATTGAAGTTCAGTTTGCATTAGCAGCAGATAAACAGTCATTTGTATATAAGCTTGGTAAATCTAGTGCTGGATATCCATTTAAAAATGCTGCAGAAGTTGCAACCTGGGTTGAAAGTCCATCCACTAGAATTGCAGCAATTGAAATTCTTCCTGGCGGAAAGGTTTTAATTCCTTCTGGCATTAAAGCAAATCTTCCGCATGGAGTTTATCTTAAAGCAGAAAATAAATCTGGTATTTCTTCTAAAAGAGGCCTTATTTTTGGAGCGTCAGTTGTTGATGAAGATTATCAAGGAGAAATTCATATTTGTTTAATTAATCCTACGAATACTTCAGCTAAAATTGTTGCTGGCGAAAAAATTATTCAATTTCTTCCATGTTTTTCTCCAAATATGAACGAAGTTGTCGAATATGATGATGAAGAAAAATTATTTGAAAATACAAAATCTGAACGTGGATCAGACGGATTTGGTTCAACTGATACTAAAATTAATCAGGACCCTACGAAATCTTTTTCCAATACAGAAACAAATACGACAGAAGTAAAGCATGGTCCTGGCAGACC